>ERZ772910.760-NODE-760-length-17857-cov-5.981182_pt1 | contig 17857 bp, 19 predicted proteins | sample MGYA00511357_ERZ772910 | MGnify/ENA primary metagenome ERZ772910 (study PRJEB29015, sample SAMEA2738096) | human oral metagenome | biome: human oral; feature: human-associated habitat; material: saliva | place: China | collected 2193 ... | reverse complement strand
TTCCAACTGTTTCGATGAAACGTCCGTCACGTGGTGAACGTGAATCTGCTACGTTGATACGGTAGAAAGGTTTTTTCTTAGAACCCATACGAGTCAAACGGATTTTAACTGCCATTTTTAAAGTCTCTTTTCTTATTTTTTATTTCGGTGAAATAGCTGAGCTATTTAGCACATGTTCTATTATAGCAGATTTCTGGCAGGTGTCAAGAAAAAAACTTGACAGACTATAAAATTTTTAAACCATTTAGAAATTTGTTATTTTTTAAAAGAAAAACCAGAAAGAGAATGTCATGAATGCTATTGTAGAAACACTTTATAAAGACCACCAAGTCAAGTCCCTCATCTCACCTGAACTTGATTTGGATACTTGCTCCAAAATCCCAAGCCAGTTCCCAAACGAAATATCAAGGATTTTAAGAAAGATATCTACTAATTAATTTATAAAATATGAATTAATAGATTCTAAATAGGGGAATAATTTAGTTCTGTAAAAATTAACTTCTACACCTACAAAGCTTATTATGACAGACTTTATGACTGTTTATGGAAAAAGATAGAGATTGAAACAAGGAATTTTATAAAATATTAATAAAATATAATGAAATTATATATTCGTAAAGGTCATGAAAACCATTTTACTCTATGTGTAGCCTATTAAATAAATTAGCGGTTATAATATTAAAAAACTCTATTAAAAACTATAATATTAAAATATTCTAAAATTCTCTTTGCAAAATATCAATCATATTCTTAATTGACGTAGTTATTTCATCCATCGTAGGCTCATTACGATGCATTCCAGACGGTAAATTAATATCTGGTCCAGGATGATCTAAATAATTTCTTATATAGGTTGTCATAGACTGATCGGTGTAATGATTAAAAGTATTCTGATGATTGCTATCCACACCAAATACTGGATTTTGTTCAATTAGCCACTTATCAAAGGTTTTTATGCTTCTAATAGTAACTGTTTCCTGATTATGATTAAATGTTTTCCTAGCGTCACTAGCTTTCTTATGTAGAAAACCAAAAAGCTCAATATGAAATTCTATACTCCCAATACCAAATGCCATATAATTTATTTCACCCCATGTCGGGCTGTGTGGGAGCATAGTTAAAGAAACATCCTCTCTAATTCTTGGATTATGTTGATCTCTCGAGAAAATGATCAATTTATTTTCATTTTTAAATTGTTTTAATAAATACGGAGAGTGAGTGGTAATAAAAATTTGATTTCGTTCCGAGATTCTATTTAGTGAATCGATTAGTCTGTTTTGCGCCACTGGATGTAAAAAAGTCTCTGGCTCATCAATAAAAAAGAATATGGGTTTAACAATTTCATCTTCCTGAGTTCCAATTTGAGCATATAATTGGATTAGTGTCAATGCTAAGGCTCTTTGCATTCCTGTACCTTTTTCAGAAATCTCTGTCTTGATACCATTATCTTCTAGAAGAATTTGTCCAGTCTTAAAGAAATTATCGATAGTAGGAATACCAAAAGAAAATTCTACTTTTGTATCACCATATTGTTCTCTCATAATTTCTTCTACCTGTCCCTGCAACCCATTTAATATTCCTAGGAGCCCATCATCTCCAAAGGTTTCTGCATGAGCAGTCTTAAATCCATCCCATTTAGCTGAATTTTGAAAATCTTTTGTAATAGTATTAATCAACTTTCCGACTATATTTGTAGATTTTCCTAAAATTTGAAACTCTTCATTCTTAAGATCAGAGTATACAAATTGAGTATCAAATAATGCTGAAATCATACTATCTATTCCTGTTGGATTTTCAAAAGAATTAGTATTTTGATTCCAAAGTGATACATTTCTTATCGTTATATCCTTAGTTTTATTGGTGGAATCAATCCATGTCGTTATTTCTGAACTTCGTCTTAATATAATTTTTTTATCATCAATCAGATAATTTCGATATTTTTTTAAATCAGTATTCCCTTCTAAGAACTCTTTTAAATTCTCACCTTCAATACTTATTTGAACTAAAATATCTTCATCTTCTTTACCTTTGGTTATCCATCCTTCTTTAGTTTTTACACTTTTAAGAAATTCTACAGCTTTAAAAATTGTTGTCTTTCCGCTATTGTTATTACCAACAAAATAGTTCACACCTGAACAAAATGAAAATTCATGTGTCCCTTCAAAACATCGAAAATTTTTTAAAATCATATTAGATATATACATATTTCAATACCTTTCATTAATATTTTTTGTAATAAACATTAGAGATTTAAGATATACTTAGAAATCTAATGTTTTTATGAATTATTAGCCTTAATAACTTATTTCTTTTCTATCTCACTAAAATGAGACATAAGTATTGCATCTAGCTGCTCTTCTATTTCTTTAAATGGTAAATTCAAGTCCAACGTACGAACACTAATCTGATTTCCATGTAACTGATAAAGATTGTCGGGCTGAATCTGTTCATTAGTTTTTGCATACAATAACATTCCTGACACTATACATTTATTATCTCCAAATTGATATTGACGGTTTTTTACATATGTAAATATCTGATAAAGATTATTAGAATGAATAGTGTACTTATCGAAACGTACTGCTGTAGTACTTGAATAGTATTTAGCATCAATGATTAAGACGTTATTCTCTTTTTGAAGTTGAATATCAGTCTGCATAATTGGTAACATGTCACCAATACCGTCATCTAAAGCCCAAGGTATCTGGGAAGCATTCGGCTTTAACTGTGGATAATGCTTTTTGTAATATTCAAGAATAAACTTTTCATATAAACGATTCATTTGTTGCTCATCTAAAAAATCCATGAGTTTCATCTGGCCATCTGAGGTCGTTTGCAACAACCCCTTTACAACCAAATAACAAATAGAAATAATCATTCTATAGGATTGATTATTTCTATTATATTGAAACTTCCAATTTACTTTATTTAAATCAATAATATCAATTTCATTGAAAAATACCAATATCTTCCGTAATTCTTTTTTCCGTTTTTTGGGAATATCTGATTTCAATAAAAGATGTAAAGTAGATTTTATAATACGATTCATTGTATTGTCTACTGAAAATTCCTCATATAAACAAATCACCCTTTTTCTAAAAGAACTTTGACTCTTTAATGATTCACCTATCTCAATTTTTCCTCTCAACGTTGAAAGTTCTTCGGTTTTAGAGATATACTTTTTCTCTAATCCTCTCTTAAGTTGAATTACCATGGCCTTAACTAGAATAGCACTCATGAGATCCGCAGTATTTTGGAATTCTTCAGTAGAAAGTTTCTTATATCCTTGACCTTTTAAGACACTGAACGCATAAGTTAGCATATAATAGACATTCTTTATTGGTATCACTTAATTGCACTCCTTAAGCTTTCGCTCCATTCTATTACCAGATTTGGTTCATCAAACCAATATTCTTTTAACAACGGTACAAGTTCATATTCAACAATATTAGAAATCACTTGGTCATCCACACTCTCAGGTTTCAAGTTACAAAAATAACTATGGCCAATACAGAATCCTTCACCCAAAGTCTCATCTGAAACAATAGCATAATTTAGATTTTTAATACAGGTAATTAGGTTATTTAACTTACTATTATTTATAGTTAATTGATAGGATTTAAACCCATCAGTTTCAAACCCTGGTTTTAATTCGAAAAATGCAAACCGTCTTCTCAAAGCATAATCTAACATAGCTAAACTTCTGTCTGCTGTATTCATCATACCAATGATATAAAGATTATCTGGAATAGCGAACTTTTCATCCGAATAAACGAGTTGTAAAGATGCCCCTCTTTTATCATTCTCAAGCAGCATAAATAGTTCGCCAAATATCTTACTTAAATTTCCACGATTAATTTCATCAATTATAAAGAAATAATCATTAATAGCATCTAGTTCTGCTCGTTTACAGAAATTATAAAATGTACCTTTTCTTAATTCAAACCCAATATCAGAAGGTCTAAACCCCATGATAAAATCTTCATATGAATAGCTTTGATGAAATTGAACTATCTTGACTCTATCAATATTTTTTTCTCCTATAAAAGAATAAGCTAAGCGTTTTGCAGTATATGTTTTACCTACACCCGGGGCCCCTTGTAAGATAATATTCTTTTTAAAAACAAGAACAGACCTCAATCTTTCATACTCTTCTTCCGACATAAATACATCATTTAGAAAATCCTCCTTTGTATATGAAGAATATGATTTTTCAACTTCTTCAACATCTTCAGATGTATCATCATCAAAAATATTTTTTAGTTTCTCTACAACATCAATATAGGGAGTTACATCGGTTAAAGTTTTCATAGCTGCTTTACCTGGATAATGCCATTCTCCATGATGAGTCCAATTCACTGTTCTTATATGATTATACTTCTCAGCTTCAGAGTCATAGAAATAGTCAGAGGTAACAATCCCACGCCCAATAAGTTGACTTCTACCTTTTTTTACAAAAATAATATCTCCAACTTTCATTTCATTGGCAAATTGCCAAGTAGCATGTGTTGCATTCTGGTATGATAAGTTAGGACCATAAATTTTTTTCATTGCCTCTTTGATCTCTGATTTATTTTTAAATAAACTGAGATCTCCAATTTCATTCCATCCTATAGCCATTACTCCACGCTTGTAAAAGTCCTCCCACATATAAGAACCTTCCCCTGGAGCATATACCCAATACCTTATTGTTTCATTCTCATCATCCATCAAAGCTGAAGATTCTGCCACCATCTTGAGTTCTCGACTTTTTTTATTCACTACTTCAGAATACTTCCATGCTTCAAAAGATAATTCTTTAAAATTCTTAAACTTGGCTTCTGTACTATTGAAATAGGAATTTATTGTTTCAGCTATTTGAAAATATTTTGCAGCAGTTATCTTTGAATCTATACCTGGTAAACTACTTGAAATTTCTGTTGGAAATTTACCAGATTCAAAAATATACCACTGATTTCGACTATCTAAATTCAAAAAAGAATCCGGAGCAATCCAATACAAACCTATGGTAGTTTTGCTATTGCCATTCCCTTTTTTATTGTTTACAATATCAAAGTAGTGTGAAACTTTTTCCTTATTGTCAGTAGTTTTTTTCTTATCATATTCTAATGCCGAGAGAAATAGTGACCATAGTTCTTCAATATCTTCATCACTTCTTTCATCAATAAAACGATAATAGGTAGCATTTTGAGGATTGAGAACTGGTATACCATCAAAAGAATTCGGAACTTTACTTTCTAAATCAAATAATTTTACTATTGCATCTAAAATTTTAATCTTGTTTTCAACTCTCAGGTTCTTATTAAACAATCCAAATACAGTAAAAGGATCAATATCTACCAAATTATTATCTTTCTCCAATGTTGGCATTGACATACCTGAAAGTTTATAAATGTCTTTAACTTTGCCTACAAGTTCCTGCCTATTATTTTTATAAACTACCAGTTTTTGTGCAAACTCATGGTAAAAACTAGTCCAATCAAATTGTTTCTGAATATTCATCTGTTTTCATCCTCTACTCTTATTGTTTTTATACTATTCAGATACAATTATTATACCACGAAAACGCTTTTATTTCCATATAATATAATAATAGAAGTTGGCCTGTAAAAATCTTTATCAGTAAATCATTAAATTAACTTGCAATTACTTTTTGTAATAATACCATTATGTGAAAATATAAAATAAAAACAAGTAGAACTACTGTTCTTCTAAATTTAACATATGTATTCAAATTATGGTATACTAAAATTAGTATTATAATTTGGAGGTTTTTATGACAAACACTCAGAATATTAATAATATCAAAGCTATAGATGATTTGAAAATAAATAGCATCTATACTAATGATGTTATTCCTAAAATTTTAAATGTTCCAAACAAGGTGGTATGAGAAAATCAAATACAACTAATACTCTCGTTCTCATATAAAAACAAACAGGTAGATCTGTTTACCACGATACATAGGTAAATGATACGCTTCACTATACCGGAATGGGGCAAGAAGGTGATCAAGAACTTGATTTTGCTCAGAATAGAACTTTAATGGAATCGGCTAAAAACGGTGTTACTGTACATTTATTTGAAGTCTTTAAGGACACAGAGTACACCTATGCAGGTATAATTGAGCTTGCTGGTGCGCCCTACGAAGAAATTGAACCCAATAAAAATAATACTAAGCTTATTGTCTATAAATTCCCTCTGAAATTAAAAACTTCAGAGTATTGCCCAAATAATGATACATTAATACAAAATGAAGAAAAATTAGAAAAACAATATTACGTAAGAATGTTCAAGAAATTAGAGAATTAGCAATTGAAAGAAGCAAATCAAATAAAAATAAACATCTTTTTAGAAGAGTATCTACTTTGACTTATGAACGTTCTCCTGCCATAAAAGAATTTGTAAAAGAACTTGCTAAAGGAATTTGTCAATTATGTGATAATAGAGCTCCCTTTGAAGTAAAAGGTAAACCATTTTTACATGTTCACCATATTGAGTATTTATCAAAAGGTGGCGAAGACACAATTGAAAATGCAATTGCAGTTTGTCCCAATTGCCACGCTAAAATTCATCAACTTGAACTTAAAGAAGACAAAGAAAAACTACTTCGTAAAGTCCAAGAACGAAATCTTTAACTTCTTAAGCAAGCAAAAAATGCTTGCTTTTTTTATTTAAACATCTAATTTTAGACTTCAGTTAAAATTAATTAATAATAAACTATCCAATTAAAAGCGTAGATATATTAACACAGTTCAGGTTAAATTTTGAACAGTTGAGAAAACAAAATCTATTTTGATGTTGATTATAGTATGATATAGTCATGAAAAATTTAAAAGAAAAAAATATTCAACGAGCATTATGGCATATTAAACGTCATTGCGATATTATAGAAAACAATTCAAATAATCTGGATAGAAACTCTGAACTTTTTTACTTAAAAGAGAGTATTGAAGTTCTAATGCGAATTTTTAATAATGAAAAACCCTATCCTAATTTGGATATAGATGACGTATTTTAAAATATTTATCACACTTTTATAACTATCTGCAACTTTAAGTATAGTTATAATCTTTATCAAATAAAAAAGCACCCAAGAGATACCTCCTGGATGTGTGTAAACGTTGATATGTTCATGCTGATCAACATTTTGAAAATTGTGATGCTTTACGAACTTGTTTAAAACCTGGTTTGAAAAGATCTCTTTTCTATGGTTCAGTCGGTAAAATTGTGAGTTCACTATGTTCAGTTACAAAACTATACATTGGTACTCCAAAACTCTCTCCAGATATATTTTCATATAGAGTTTTTACAAAAATTCTAGCCATTCACTAGATGGTTCTATAACATCATCAGTCTGAGAAGTGAAGCACATTTTAAGAATAAGTTCCATTATATCTAAATCGAATGCAATGAATTATCCTCTCTAAATAAATGAATAGTTCTTCTGATTATAAATTATTAATGAAAAATAGGTTTATTCGGCTCTCAGCTGCACTATATAATCATAGGTATCTTTTTTTAATTTTGATAGCGGGTAATTTAAATAATCATTAAAACCATCATTTGCAATCTCTCCAAATATCATATAATCGAAAAATTCTTCTGAAAATTCCTTTCCTATATTACCTCTATCTCCCAAAAGATTAATTAAATAATCACGATATTCTTTACAATATTCCGTCTCTTTCCTAAACATTTCATCAACATCTTTTTCATGAATTTCATAAGCATCTTCTAATTTTAAAACATTATTTTCTTGAGATTTGTCACCAAAATATAACTGTAACTTGGAAGAATCACTTGATAGATCCACCTTAAACATAACTTCTTCATCAGAATTAACTTTAAAAGGACAAAAGTCATAACTTTTACTGTTTTTTATTCTGTTACACGTACTGCAAGATGGGATTAAATTATATAAACTTAAAGCAAAGAAAGGATAATTTTGTTTATCATAGTAATGATCAAATTCACAACCAGAACTATCATCACGAGAATTTATATAATTTCGATTGCAGTAGGGACAAACTGTGATACCTAAGTCCTGAATTAGACTAATATTATTTTTCTTAATTTCATTTTCAGGACACTCAATCTTTTTAGTAAAAAATCTTGTGTAATAGTTTCTAAAAGTATTTAACTTTTTAGAATTTGCTTTGTTATTCATTATATCCTTAGATATATCACTTTTTATAGCATCATGAAGATTTTCAAGTTCATCAAATGGCATAGTAAGTAAACTCTTAAAATCTGTCACCCTTTCAGTCTTATCTTGCTTTTTAAGTATTTCATTTAATAAATTTACTACAAAGGTTCCTATACCATTTGGATCGAGAATTCTAGAGTTTTGACTTAAAATATAGTCATAATATCTTTCCAATTCCCTTTCGCTATATAATGTCGTTATTCTTATCATTTTTTTCTTCTTGAATTTTTTTTATTTGATCTTGATACCATTTTATTTGTTGTTCATATTTTAAAATTTGATCAACTTCTTCACTCCAATTTGCATTTCTTATTTGTAGTTTTAAATGTTTACGAATTATATCCTCTCCAATGCTCTCTACAAAGTCTTCAAAAAATTTTTTGATCTTTTCTGTAGGGATTTTTTCATCAAAGTTCAAGTTATATTTCTTAACAAATATTTTATAGCTTTCTCTCTCACGAACTATAACCTCATTTGACTCTCCAAAGATCGTCAATATATCTTTAATAACTTCATGAGAGAATCCGCCTTTAGCAGCTTCTAAGAAAAATGAATTTTTGAACAAGCTATAAATGTTCTGACCAAAAGTTTTAAAATCTTTCTTAACAAGTTTTAATTTATTTTTTGAAGTATTATTTGACAAATAGATAACATCTTTTGTTAAAATATCAGACAAAATTATCGGTGAATGAGTGGTCAAAATCACATGTACTGATCTGTTTTCTTTTTTTAACATATCACCTATTATAGGCAAAACATACTTAATTCATTTTCTTTGCCACTCTGGATGCATGCCTAAATCTACTTCATCTATCAAAACTATTACATTATTTTCTAATTGATTTTCCACACTATTTAAACGTCCAAATAGATTAAGCAAAGCTAACTCTCCAGAACTAAGCCCCTTCCATTTAAACTCTAGTACTGAGAATATCGTTTGTGTCCATTTATTGTCATTATCAGACGTAATAAATCCTAAAAACTTTTCAATTATCGATTTATCATCCTCATCAGACAGATCATAATCACTCTTAATATTTGTTGTAAAATACTTTAGATTTTTAAAGAAGTATTTTACATCTTTTATGACATTATCCGCATCTAACTCTCTGTCACCATTAATATTTAAAATATCCTTTAAATAACTATAAAAACTTTTTTTGGGGGACAAATTTCTATAATTTATGTTTTCGAATAAAGAAGAAACCTCAGAACTATATAATTTCTCCATTCTCTTATCACTAAGAGTCATTCCAACTTCTATAATCTCATTCGTAAGGACTGAAAAAAATTTCATAATTAAAATATTTATTATAATCCTCAAATTCCTATCTTGAAAATTTTTTTCTAAAACCTTTTCTACTCTTTTTAAACTTTCATTTAAATGTTTTTTTAATGGGTCTCCGCTAAAATAAGATTTTTTGTATTTATGTATTCCTTCACCTGATGGAGTTAATTTTATATATAGTCTTTTATTAGAAAACTTAATTAGATCGTTTAACTTCCCACTATCTTTGTTATGTGATTTTTCTTTTTTAAAATCATCAATTATAACTTTAACTTGATTAATTGAATCCTCTCTATTTAAATATATTAGATTCATTTTTCTTAACATTGCTGAGGTTGAAACATCAAAAGAATAATCTCTCAATTTTTTTGAGTCTCCCAACTCTACTGAAGCAGAAAATTTTACAACAGAATATTTACCTTCATCAGTCCCACTCTCATACGATATATCTAGAAAATTACTATTATTTTTCTCAATTATAGAATTTAACAATCTTGTTTTCCCTGCACCGTTTTCCCCAACAATACAATGTAGTGAATCAATTTTATCATAGTAATTAAAATTACAACCAACATTTTTAGCACTAAATTTTATAGGGATCTTATAATCTGAATTCATTTTACATCTCCTTCACTATACATTCAAAATTAGTTTTTATACAATATTCAGAAAAGTTTCCTAAGACTTTATCTTTACTTATTCCAAGTTTTAAAGCACCTTGAATAGGTCCTATTTTATCATCCAAATCAATAATTCGTCTAAAGCCTATACCATTTTTATAACACTCTATAACTTTCTTAATATTAGATACGCCTGGAGAAAAAGAATGTTCCTCAAACCACTTTTCTTTTTTTCCACTTTTAGGATAAGGGATAAATATCCGAATTACATTTTCGAATATAAGTTTGTACTTCCAACTCTGTCTTCCTGCCCAAATATAATTTAAAACATTAGACTCAGAAACTTCTAAAATTGTTGCTATATATATTGCTGCGTTATTACTTGTGATAAATACAATGTCACCCTTTTGTGGAGGGTTATTTTTTAAATTATTATCAAATTCGCTATATCCCCAGATAGAGAATGACTCTTCTTCACTTTTAGTAATATCTTCTATATCTTTATTCTCTTCTTTTAATGCTGAAATAATAACATCTTTTGATATTTTATTTTCAATCGTATTGAGGTAAGGTAAAGATAATCCTGTCCCCCCAGCCATTACAAATATATTTTCATCTGTCATAATCAACCTCATAAACTAAGAATTAATACAATTTATAATCGTCAAAATCGTTTAGTTTTACTTTTTGAAAAACGCTTACATATTGATTATACCATAATACACTGTATCCACTATAAATATTTTTTTCCGAAAAAATAAGTATTTTCCTGAAAGAAGTTGATTGTTCATTATAGTACAAAACATATTTTAATAAACACTCGTAGTGTGACTTTATTTATCATGAACGATTTTAAATATGGCTTACCCGTGGCTTGGCTAGTATAATTTATCGAATCTTTAAATGAATCTTTAGATTTTAAAAAAATTGATGTTACTTCAGATAGTCTAAATTTAATACCAAGTATAGAAAACTATAGATTAGATGATAAAATCAAGGACGAGCTATCTAGATTCCTTCCTTATAGACAATTGAAAAGCAATAAAAGTCCGATTTATTTTGACTTGAACTATACGGATGATTGCTTGGGCTCAGTACCATTTAATAGCAGAAACTACATTGATGCAGACTTATTACAGTAATTTCATTCAGAAATGGATTAACGATGCTAAGATTATTTAAATGAAGTTTACCTACTTCTTCGTCAGATAACAAAAAAACATTTGAACCAGTAAAAATCTAACTTCAATCTTATGCAAAAGAAATCTAGCATACTAACGTTACTCCCAAAAATATGGTTAACTATCTCACTATTTATTGACCTATTCAGATTGGTCTTGATTTCTGTAATCTTCGTCTAAATTATAAATTTGTTTAGCTTTAAGAAATCTCTTATCATCAATTATTTTATTTCTATTTTCACACTCCTCTTTAATTAGATCAATTACTATTTTCGATATACTTTCAAAAATTTCTTTTTTAGTTTCATTATTAAATATTCTTGGAGATGTTTTTTTAGCAACATAATAACGATTACTATTTTTTATTTGTATCAAATCTAGAAGATCCTTAGACCGATCTTTATCAAATATAAACGGAATAAATCTACCTTCATCTTCCTTTTTACCTTTTACCATTGGTAAAAATGAGCCATCAGCCTTGCCAACACAGGTATATAAATTCACATTATCATGTTCAGAAATTATCCCGTCACCTGGCAAGTCAGGAAGATGATATTTTACTACATTTTCGTTAAAAATTTGACTACAAAGATTCTCCTCGAAACGTTTATTTTTTGGGGGCCACTTATAGATTTGTTCAGCTTTTATGATTGTATCTATTTCAACTATTTCAGGGTTCTCTTTCGTTGGAGCAACAAATACTAAATAAATATCTTCTTTAATTCTTTGACGAATTTCTGCCGATAAAGCATGATTGGCATGACAAAAAGAATACAAGAAATTTTTATTCCAAATAAAAGGATCTTCATTATTTTTTTCATCTTTAAATCCATCAAAACTAATCTTGTATTTTTCTTTATCAATTACTAATTCTTGTTTCTGACGAATTGGGTGTCCAATAAATACAATGTTAAACTCATCATAATTTTTCTTTTTTTCATCGTTATTCCTAACAGTAGCCATATATCTCCTATCTTGCTAATTACATACTATAATTTTAATCTCCAATAGATATTCTATCACATTCATTAAAAGTTGATTTTATGTACTTAAATTTTCTTACTTTCGTGTTTTCCTTATCTACGTTAATTAAGAAATAAAAATAATGATCTCTTCCATCCTTCGCATTCTCTCTATTCAACTTAAAATAGTTTTTCTGATTCAAGGCTATTGTCCGTAAAATATCGTCAATCAAAAACGTCAAAGGTACATCCATCGAGGAATACTTCTGAAAGTCTTCTTCAAACCGTATATAATCTTCTGAAAAATAATCCATCTGTAATTTATTCTCATAGAGGTCTTTTCTACTCATATATTACATCCTCCACAGGCTGAATTTGTAAGATATCTTCAATCTGTACTCGTCTATATCCATCACTTGTTTTGACAGATATTTCTTTGTTTGACAGTTCCCTAATCATTCCATCTATAGTAAGTTTTTGAGCTCTGTATTTCACAGTAAAACGTCCTATTAACTGCCCAATATAAAGCTGTGAAAGGAATAAAAGTTTTTTATCTTTACTTAATCCAGGTGATAAGTCTACTCTATTTCTATCGTCGTAAAGAGAGCTCGTATGTTCTGAAAGAAAAAAGCCCATCCACTTCTGCATACCTAGATCTTGATACTCTCTTGCTGATTGAAATGGTAAATAAGAACGGTCAATCATTTTAGTCCATCTAAACCTCCTGCTGAGTGTCCTCCTATCAGTTTACTTCTTGCGATAATTCTAGAAGCACTATCAAGCGCATTAGCTTTAAGTAGCGAAGTAAATCCAAACTGATCTCTAATAGAATCGATTGCAAGCTGGATCCTTTCTTCTTTTTCAATTTTGTCAACATCATCAAAAAGTGAAATCAAACTAAAAGATTCATCCACTAGTCCTGAATAGTTGACTCCTACACTTCGGATTGCTCCCGAATTATATCTATTACGGAATAGCTTTAAAACATAGTTTATAAGTGTATCTGTATGATTTGTTGGTTCAACTTTTAATTGAGTGTTAATAGAACGCTTATTTTCATATTTTGAGTACCCAAGATGTATTGAAACAACTGTCGTTTTTTTACCTGTTCGTTTCAAGCGAATAGCTACTTGTTCAGCCATCTCTCTGAGAATGATTTCAATATCTCTTCTCTTGTCATAGTCTCGTGGCAATACTTGAGAATTACCTAATCCTTTAGATTTAGGCTTATAAGGATTATGAACATTACTTTCATCTATCCCATTTGCATGGAACCATAGTCGAAGACCAGCTACTCCAAGAATTTTCTTTAACATATCAGGATTTGTATTGGCTAAATCCTTAATCGAATAAATCCCTAAATTATTTAATCGTTTTTCCATACGATGTCCTATCCCCCAAAAATCAGTCATGTTAGGAATAGACCATACTTTATTTTCAACATCTTCATAAGACCAGTTAGCTCTCATAGTTGGAGTTTTCTTTGCTTCATTATCAAGCCCTAGTTTAGCAAGTAAAGGGTTCGCATTAGACATCCCTACTGTAGAATAAATCCCAGTACGCCTCCAAATATCTTTTTGAATTCTAGCTGAAATCATATCTAGTTTATCTTTACGTGAAATCTTCCGATCTGAAACAAAATAATTTAGCGAACTTGTCAGGTCTATAAACCCTTCATCGATAGAGTAAGGATAAATATCGTCTGGACTGCCATAATTCTGAAATACTCGTTGGATTTCCATATTTACTTCAATGTACTCATCCATTCTTGGTGGGACAATAAATGTCACTTTAGCCCACTCTTCAATATATCTTACATAATCAGAATCTGTGGGTAAACCTTGTTTCTTAGCATTATAATACGAAAATCTTCTTGTTTTGATATCAAATGGTAAATCATAGGAACGCCCTACATTTGATTTACCAAATATTTTCTTAAACATAGGAGAAGATGCTAAAATAAGACCTGCTGAATTATCTGCTCTACTCATAACACATAAAGAGGTTTTTAAAGGATTCAAACCTCTATCTACACACTCAACACTGGCATAAAAAGATTTCATATCAACAAAAGCAATATCGCTTCTAGGTTCTTTTGAATAATCAAAATAGCGCACAACCTAACCCTCCATAGGTACAAAATTCCCAACAATGATTCCTACAACTCGTGGATCCTCATCATAGGATAGGTAAATATCTTTATATTTTGGATTAATCGAAACTAAGCGTAACCTTTCTTCTTCACGATAGACTCTTTTAATATAGGTTTGATTGTTGCATACAACTGCGTAAACGGCCCCATCATAATCAAAACCAGTCTCTCGAATCAGAGCTACAGACCCATTATGATATTTTGGTTCCATTGAATTACCTGATACCCAAGAAGCAAAATCATGAACTAACTCCTCATTAAAATAGACTGTATCAAAATTACGGTCACCATAAACAGAGGCACCAATACCTGCAGACATTCTTTCGTAAACATGATATTCAAAAAGTTTTTCTGAAATATATGTTACTTTTTTACTTTTCTCTTCTTCCAACAAGTCTTGAGCATAGACTACTACTTTTTCTTTTCCTTTATTGGAAAGATTATTATATATCTGTACTATTTCAATCTCTGTAAAATATCCGACTGATACATTCAGAATCTTTTCTAATTGAGAGACCTTTTCTTTCGATGGTTCTTTTATTCCACGTTCCCAAGCAGAGTAAGCTTGAAAAGTGATACCTAATTGGTTTGCAATTTATTTTTGAGTCATGCCTAGTTCTTTTCTACGATCTTTAAGTTTTTCCGGTTGATACATTAAATTCACCTCACATTAATAATAACTGTAGTTCTGCTTTTTTCCTTGCTTGTTTATCTGATAACTTCAAACTATCCCAAGCATATGCTATTTGTTTTCCCTTATTATATACTAGCCAAATTCTCAAATGTTTAATATTTTCTTTTAAATTAGCCCAATTTTCTTGATGAAGTAACTCTGCTACCTCTTGACTAGAAACAAATCCCTTTTCATCAATTCGATTTCGAATTTGATTCATCAAAGAAGATCCATATTGATTAAATTCTGCAATTATTTTTTCTTTAATATTATGAAAATAATTATGAATTGAAGCATTATTTCTCCTAATGTACTCTTCAACAGACTCTTTAATTTGACCTTCTTTATCAGGAAAATACTCGCGCAACAGATCCAATAAACGAAAATACAAGGCTTGCTTTGAAACTTCTAGGCTATTTTGTACTTTTTGGAAGCTTTCACAACTGTAATAAATTTTAGACAATAGCACAATATCTGGCATCAATACAACAGCTGAAAAGATATTCGTCTCTCTTTCTAATACAATTTCCTTATTATCTACAGATTCAGTAAAACATGTACCACTATGGTTAAGGATAAAGTGCCCCAGTTCATGACACAGAGTAAAATTCTGCTTAACTTTTGGATTGTCTCTTTCATAGGAAAAACTTATCCCATCTTGGTCAATTATTGTCAAACCTTCAATCTTATGATTCGTAAAATGGTGACTCATAACTTGAATTTTATTTTTCTTAATACAATGCTGAGTTATAGTCTAACAGTGTAGTATTATTATCCTTTATATACTGATACAGTCTCTGTTTTGTAACATTGCTTACTCTAGTATAAAATTCATCCAACGAATCATACCTCCTTTAGTACAGCGTAACAACTAAACCTAATTGGTTTAGTTTATTATACAAAAAAAAGTGGACGAATGTCCACTTAATTTGTTATTTTAAAACTAATTGTTACATTCTCTTTTAATAGCACTTCACCGTCCGCATATTGTATAAAAAGAACGTTACTCCCCTGAACAATCGGCGTTTTCATGCTAACTATAATATCTTTCGGTAGTTCGTCGATATTCTCTATTAAAATTTTAGGCTCAAAAATGTCTTGTAAATCCTGATCAATTTCAATTTCTGATTTAACTACTGGAGTTCCAATTTTTCTTCCTTTATATGAAAATTGAACTAGTTTCTCTATTATAGGCTCTTCAAACTGATACCCATTACTAGCTAATTTATTTTTAAAATAGACTAATATTGAATAAGCAAAAAGAATCAGAAAGATTATCATCCATCTATCTAACCCTTTAAGAAGTAATAGAGATAGCTGATTCAAATATGTAATATTTTTTGATTCTGTTAGGTTTTTGAAATTATCCCCAAGGAGAAATGCTCCAAAATAAACTTTATCTCCCATATATTGTAATACAATATATAAGACTAGCGACATTATGGATAATGTGAATTTAAATTTAAATATATTTCTTTCAACTAATTTTTCATTAAATTCACTGTTATATTTTCCCTTTAAAGGATTTTCAAATTTCTCATTTAGCTTCCAAATCTCATCCGAAAAAATTAAATTTACAACTGCAAACATAAGTACTATTCCTGTCCAGTTGTTTGAATTTAAACCAGAAATAAGTACAGTAATCATAAGTAAGCTAAATGCATAATAAAGGTTAATATTCATGAATCTAAAAACAATACTGGAAGTCCGTAATATTAAAAAGAATAAAATAATCGAGTTTGGAAAATTTATTAAATCAACTCCACTATCAATGATTAAGAATCCCGAATTTTGAAACATTAATACTATTAATAAAATAAATCTTGAAATATAAAATCTTACTTTTTCTCTTGGACTATCTAAGTTTAATAAAAATGTTTCTAACCAATCTTTCCCTATAACTCTATAGCTTTTATTCTCCTCTTTTTTATAGCTATAACATGTAAATCCATTTAACGCTGCTATTACTATAAATAATTTCAATAATTCGATTGCGTTTATTTTTCCCCATGTTGTATATAAAAATGAGATAAAAAGAGTATAAACACTTGCAATTATATCAAATATAAAAAGTGATCTTACTCTCGCTTTTTTATACTCAAGAATATTAGTTAACTGTAATTGATTTTCAGTTTTATTATAGAAATAGCGGATTGAATATTTTTTATTAAAATTTGTTTTTATAATTTCTTCGCCATTATCAAGGGTCTTTTGCAGTTTCTTTTTTTCACCTGGTCGAGCACTATTAAATCTTTCAATTATATTTTGAATTGTTTTAACACACGATTCTACCTCTTTACTAGATAAGATACCTTCTTCTTCAAACTTCAATAATTTTTCAGAATATTTATCTTGCTTTATTATCTCCATATTTATTTCAATTCTCCCATTAATCTCTTAAAAATCCTTTTTCTCAAAAGTTCTCTTCCTTTTTTCCATAAACTCAATCAATTCCTTCTTGAAAATTTCTTCCTCTTCTTCGGTCAATCCTTTTGAGTTCATACTGAAAAGTAATTCAATATTATTTAGTTCATCTGATTTTTCTCCTGAGTTTCCAACTAAATAGTCAACTATAACGTCCAATACTTGTGCAATCCTAACAAGATTTTCTTGTATTGGTTTTTTTACTCCACGTTCCCATGAAGCATATGCTTGTTGGGGAATATCTAGTTTTTCAGCTATTTGAGCCTGTGTTAGTTGTACTTGTTTCCTTAGTGTTTTCAAGCGTTCTGCGAATTCCATATGTGACCTCAAAAAAATCTTTTAAATTTT
>ERZ772910.759-NODE-759-length-17875-cov-3.567059_pt1 | contig 17875 bp, 17 predicted proteins | sample MGYA00511357_ERZ772910 | MGnify/ENA primary metagenome ERZ772910 (study PRJEB29015, sample SAMEA2738096) | human oral metagenome | biome: human oral; feature: human-associated habitat; material: saliva | place: China | collected 2193 ... | reverse complement strand
CACATTGCTCAACATATTAACAGATTTACGCAATGCGGTAAATTATGTATTACACGCACATCATTTACCTGAACGATCTGTTTCCGAGGTGAAAGCAGCCCTTGGCAACGGCGTGGCTCATTTGATGCGTCAATCATTACCTACATCTATTTCAGATGATGAATTTACGAACTATCTTGATGAATTCAAAGCATACTATGAAAAACATCTACAAGATTATACAGCACCATACCCTGGCATACTTGACGTATTAGATACATTACGTGCCAAAGGATATAAGCTCGCCATTGTTTCTAATAAAATCCAAGAAGGTATTACCCCATTAAATAAGGAATACTTTGGTGATCGTTTACCGATAGCCATTGGTGAAAGGCCTGGATTACAACGAAAACCAGCACCAGACATGGTGCTACAAGCATTAAAAGAATTAGGTTCAACCCAAGACGAATCCATCTACATCGGCGACTCTGAAGTAGATGCTGCGACAGCCAAAAACTCTGGGCTACTATGTATCGGTGTTACATGGGGCTTTAGAGATGAACAATTACATAAAGATTTAGGCGTCAAACACATTGCTCGAAAGGCAGAAGATATCGTAACGATTATTGAAAAGCTTAATGCATAAGAAAACGACTAGTCCTGACATACATTCATGTTAAGACTAGTCGTTTTTATATTACTTTACGTTCCTATTCCAACGAGTGTTAATATTTCCATAATAATTGAGTTATAGGACAAAAAGTGTGTGTGACTAATCCCAATAAGTTGGAAAATCTGTAGACATATGTAGCTCATTCCAAACAGGAGCATCACCCCATTGAGGGATTGAACGATCTATTTGGCAATAATTAGATAACCGTTTGTAGATAGCAGCAATCGATTCATCTGTAGGCATACAATTTAATATATCTGAAATAGAAAGCGGTCTTGGTGAGTGCATATAGCACCACCAATAGACCGCTTTTAGTCTTCTTTCAAGTGAAAGGCCCCTATGAGCCCGTAACATACTTCTTAGTTGAGCATTTACTCCACCTTCAATACGATTATTTGTTGTGGGTACTGTAATATCAATACATTCCAAAAATGTAAATAAAGTTTGTTGCCTAATCAGGCGCCATAATGATGATTCAGCTTTAAGCAAACGCTCATGTGTAGAGCGTTTGTTTCCGAATTCATCAATCGTCATTTCTCGTAAAAAATCAGAATATGTCATTCGCCACGCTGAAAGTTCATTAATCCATATAAAGGCTTGATCCATTGTTTTCACATTAAATAAAACTTTGGCAAGACTATAAAGGTCCTTCCCAGCTAACGTTTTAGGTCTACTTGTCGTATATCGTCTAACCTGACAAAAAATGTGAAACAGGCATCTTTGGTGACTACGATGAGGCCAAACTTTACGTAATGCTTTAGGCAAACCATTAGCACCATCAGACACAACGACTTTAGGTTCAGCAATCCGTTCCATTAAACACTGCCAAGCTCTAGCATGCTCATAACGGCAGACATACCATCCTAGAACATGAGTATCATTGCAACAAATCAACACACATAAATTCCTAGCTAAGTAAATTCCATCAAGATATACCACATCATGTACATCTTCCACTTTTGGTGGCAATGGCCATATGGACCAAAATTTAGCGGTTTTACGCCTGAATGTACGACCTTTACCAGGCATATCAGCTTGAATATCGGTGCTGAATAACCAATTCAAGAATAGGTTTAACTCTTTACTTAAATTATTAATTTTAACAGTAAATGCCACCTTACAATGTTTGCAAAACCAACGCTGAGAACCAGATTTTAAAACACCATGTTTAATACATTTTTCATTACAATCAGGACATTTTATTTGTCGCATAAACTCTTCCTCCATATTTGTTTATATATAGGAAGATATAACCTCATTTTATTTAGTAATTACAAGGGTTAATTGAAGTTTTCACCCACACTTTTTGTCCACCCTCAAACTTCTTCAGAAAAAGATTAAACCCTTATAACACTAGATATTTACTAGTGTTATAAGGGTTTTTACACACACTTTTTGTCCTATAAGTCGATTATTACAATACCAAACGCATTAAGCTCAAATTAAAAGGAATGAGTCCGATAGAATATCGAACTCATTCCCAAAAAGTAGCTTAATTATATCTGTCCAAGAAAATGGGGGCAGATCAAAGAAGGTCTCTGTTTTTTATATTCTCATATGCGCTTTTTATTATCAGTGTAATCCATTTCCTGTTCCAACTGTATGCCGGTAGATGATAAGAGTCTGGCCTTCTTACTTCTCGGCCATTTCTTAATACGAGCTTCCCAATGCATAGCTTCATGTTTATCCGTAAAAGCCTTTTGCCACACCAGTTCAACAGGGCGACGGGAAGCCGTATACTTAGCTCCCTTGCCGCTGTTATGAGTAGCAGTCCGCCGTACCGTATCCGTCGTATACCCCGTATAAAAAGTTCCGTCGGCACACCGAAGCATATACGTGTAATATAGCATTAGAGACTGTCCGTAATTACAACGGATTCCAAAACAACATCTTGTACCGGACGATCCGCACCGGACGTCTTTACACGGCTTATTTTTTCAACTACATCATAATTCTCTACGACCTTACCGAAAATAGAATGGTGATTTTGCAGCCACGGGGTAGGAACTACCGTAATAAAGAATTGTGAGCTTCCCGTATTCGGACCCGCATTGGCCATTGCCAAGATGCCCGGCTCCGCAAACGTAAGCCCGGGAGCGAATTCGTCAGGAATCATTTCATTGGAGCCGCCGAATCCTGTTCCTTCAGGATCGCCACCTTGAATCATAAAGTCTTTAATAATACGATGGAAAATTGTCCCGTCATAAAATTTTTTGTCTGCCAATTTTTTAAAGTTCCCCACCGTAATCGGAGCTTTATCGGCGAAAAGTTCTACTGTAAAGTCTCCTTCATTAGTTTTAAATTTTGCATACAATGTTTTTTCCATTATAAAAATCCTCCTGAAATATTATCTGTTACGGTAAAAACAAGATGGGATTAGTCGGAGATCCGTTTACCCGTACTTCATAATGGACATGCGGCCCCGTGCTGTTTCCCGTACTGCCGGCCAGAGCGATAATATCACCCGTCTTTACTTCCTGCCCTTCTACGACAAGAAGCATAGAGTTGTGTCCGTACCGAGTAACAATTCCGTTACCATGGTCGATTTCAACCAGATTGCCGTAGCCTGAAACCCAGCCGGCAACCGTAACCTTCCCTGATGCCGTAGCCCGCACAGGCGTACCGTATTCAACACCGATATCGATGCCTTCGTGGAAGGAACTTGCCCCTGCCATAGGGCTTGTCCGATATCCGTACTGGGACGTAATCGTTCCGTTTACAGGCCAAATAGAGGGATACGTAGATACGCTATACTTACTTGTCGACTGCTGCATATGAATAACTTGCTGTCCCGCCGTATCGCCAAGTACTGTTTTTAGCGTAATAAAGCTGATAATTCGGGCATTACTCTTTGTTTCCAAACGGGAGGCAGCGTGCAGTAATTCATTATATCCGGCATGTGATAAGTCTTCGCTTTTCTTTTTTTGGCCTACTACGCTGCCCTCACCTTTTGGGGATTCACCGGCGCCGGCGCCTTTAACCATCTGGCGGAGCTCTTGATCCAAAGAGTCCATTTTATCCATTTTTTCTTCCAGTGATGTAGTTTTATCTCTTAACAGTTCTAACTGCTGTTGATGCAGTTCTTCCTGTTCTCGCATAGTCGTATATGATACAAGCCCGAAAACAAGGGCTATAAGAAGCACGGCCCCTACAATAACAACTATGAGAGCCGTTATTTTATATTTTCTGTATCGTTCAGGCGAAAGAACTACCGGCTCTTCCGGAGCTTCCAGCGCCTTCATACTACGCAATTTCATTTTGAGCCCGCAAGACTTTGCGGTTTCAATGAGCTGTACCACCTTATCCTTAGCGTCCAAAAAATCGCCTTCCTATCCCTTTTGTACCGGGCTGACCGTTCCGGTATAACGTAATGCATCGGCAAGGCTTTCTTTTTCTTCCTCACTCATGCTGTATAGACACTTACCGTCAATAATAGGCTTTGCAAAAATACGCGACTCATTTCGACCATATACACTCGACAAGCAGAATCCGTCATTCTTGCCGTCTAAAATAGTAAAAGCAAAACTCAGATTGTTGCCTATATTATCAAAAGCATTATATTTAACAAAGCCGATTTTACGAAAGCATTGATTTTGCATGGATAAGATATCCTTCTGCGTACTGTGCATTAAGTCCAGAGACCCTCTCAACTCCTGTAGTTCCGCAACATCTGCATGCAATTTCGCCTCCAGGCTTTGTCCTATCTCATCTTGCATAAAAAAAGTGTACTTTTTCTGTAATTTCGCAAGACGATAATTTAAAAGACCGATGTAGATGAGTAAGAGCAACAAAAGTACGATAACAGCTCCGCCGCCTGCCCATAAAAAGATTTCCGTATCCAATCCTTCAAACATAAGCTCTTTCCTCCCTATATCAAAAAACAGGTCCTGCAACAGACCCGTCTTACGTACGTTATACCGTAAAAGAGAGGCCGTCTTGCATTGTTTCCTGTGTATTGGTTTCTGTTAAAAGAGACATTAATCGCTCAAATTCCGCTTCCGAAGCAAAGGAAATTTCGATTTTTCCTTTATTTTTCTTATTAATACGAATGGCCACATTCGTACCGAAGTGCATTTTCAGTCGATCCCGCAATGCCTCTACATGAGCATCGGCCGGCGGTGCATCTGAACGTCCTTGGGACCCTTCCAGTAAGTGCTTAACAAACTGCTCCGCCTGACGGGCATTCAATCCGGCCGTAGCAATGTGTAAAGCCGCCTTCTTTTGCACACTTCCTTCCGACAAGGCCAATAAAGGTCGTGCTTGCCCCATGGTCAGTACCCCGGCCTCCACCGATTTGAGCACAGCCGGCGAAAGACCTAAAAGACGCATCAAATTTGCTACATGAGAGCGACTCTTACCGACCTTCTCCGCCAATTCCTCCTGCGTCCAACCGTTCATATCAATAAGAACTTTATAGGCAGTCGCTTCTTCGACAACGTTAAGATTTTCGCGTTGAATATTTTCAATTAAAGACACTTCTGCCGCCACACGGTCTTCATATGTTCGCACAACAACCGGAACCTGAGTGAGCCCTGCCGCCTTGGCGGCTCGCCAACGACGTTCTCCGGCAATAATTTCATATCGTCCCTCTCCGACAGCGCGTACAACCAAAGGTTGTACAATGCCGTATGTGCGTATAGATTCGCTCAATTCCTGTAAAGCCTGCTCATCAAAGATACGCCGTGCCTGCTGCGAATTCGGCACAACAGATGCCAAAGGGAGTTCCGTAACGGCACCATGTAAGGTCGTGTTCGTCTCCTTATCTCTGAAAAGAGCATTTACCCCTTTGCCCAATCCGCCCTTTTTAGCCGACACGTCTAATCACCTCTCTAGCCAACTTCTTATATACAGCCGCACCCTTGGACGAGGGAGCATAAGTCGTAATGGGTTCTCCGAAGCTGGGTGCTTCTCCGAGACGAACATTACGCGGAATAATTGTATTAAATACACGGTCTTTAAAATACTTACGCACTTCATCGGCTACTTGTAAGGATAAGTTGGTCCTGCCGTCATACATGGTTAAAAGCAATCCGAGAACGGACAGCTTGCGATTCATATCCGCACTGATGCGTCGAATCGTTTCCGTCAGCTGTGCCAATCCTTCCAAAGCATAGAACTCACATTGTACGGGAATCAAAACAAAGTCCGCAGCAACCAGAGCATTAACAGTCAATAAATCCAAAGATGGCGGACAATCTATGATAATATAGTCGAAATCCTTACCCTTCGGGGTCACAACACCCTGTAGGGCTTTTTGTAAGATATATTCTCTTTCTTCCAAATTAACCAGTTCCACAGTAGCACCGGCCAAGTCCATCGTTGCAGGTGCCACAAAAAGACGTTTAATATCCGTACTTACGATAATGTCGTTCATGGTCCGGTTGCCAATTAATGCATCGTAAGTTCCCCCGTCAAGGGTCGTTTTATCGACGCCTAAGCCGCTCGTCGCATTCCCTTGGGGATCCAAATCAATAATTAAGGATTTTTTTCCCGCTTCTGCCAAACATGCGCTTACATTAACGGCTGTCGTAGTCTTACCAACGCCGCCTTTTTGGTTGGTTACGGCTATTATTCGCGCCACCGGATTCACCTCACTGTCCCCACATCATATCTACAGTCTATCGTATAGTATAGCATAAAGCCGCTTATTATACGATAGATTTTCTCCTTCTACCCCCGACTTCACTACAATGCTATAATACAAATATATATATGTATTGAAAGGAGATTACTATGGTAACAACAGCACTTCATATAGATACAGTCGACGAAAAACGTCTCCAATATCGCCTGTCGGAACGAAACCTTACAGGTCTTGATACTTCCACTATAAAAACGACGGTTCAAACCCTTCTCCCTCTTATAAATGCAAAAGGAATCTATGATGAACTCCCTTACGACTTATGCACCGACAGCTTTGGCGGAAAAGCACCTTTTGCCGTAGAAGGAGAACAAATTATTCCTTTCCTACAGCAAGCGGAAACAATTATAGCCATGTCCGTCACCTTGGGCAAAGACATTGACGATTACATCGACAATTTTTTTACTTCCGGAGATTTTGCTACCGGCATGCTCGCCGACTGCACAGCTGCCGCAGCTCTGGATACGCTTTTAAATAGATTGACGGAAATCATTGATATCACGTATTCTCGCGATGAATTGAAAACAGCTTGGCGTATTTGCCCGGGCGAAGGTGATTTCCCCTTGTCACAACAAATCGAAATTCTAGCCTCTCTACAGTCCGAAGAAATCGGAGTCACCGTCTCACCGGGACGCATGATCAGTCCGCGTAAAACCTTAACAGCCTTGGCCGGCCTTCGCTCATTACAAGGAGGATGCAGTTCCTGCAGCGGCTCTTGTAACGGTTGCAGTGCCTGCGGCGAAGAATAATAAAATAATAAAAGCATCTCTTGCCGGCGGCATACTTTGTGCCGTCTTGCAAGAGATGCTTTTTGCATCCTTAAAATACGTCGTGCAACACAATCGTCTGAGACCGGTCGGGACCAACTGAAACAATTCCCAGAGGAACCCCGACAAGTTGGCTGATTCGTTCTACATAATAACGGGCATTTTCGGGCAATTCATCATAAGACTTACAACCTGAAATATCCGTCTTCCAGCCGGGCAATTCTTCGTAAACAGGCTCTACATCCTGAAGTATATTCAAGCTTTCCGGGTATTCTTTCAATTCAATACCCTTGTACATATAGCCTTTACAAATGTTAATTGTATCCAATCCGTCTAAAATATCTAACCTCGTAATTGCCAAGTAATCGAGGCTATTCAGCATGGCTGCATAGCGAACAACGACAGAATCGAACCATCCGCAGCGACGGCTACGCCCGGTTACGGTACCGAACTCATGTCCCGTTTCACGCAGGTATTCACCGATTTTATTGCTCTGCTCTGCCGGAAAGGGACCGGCCCCGACACGAGTCGTGTAAGCCTTAACGACACCGATAATATTGCTCATCATACGCGGGCCTACGCCGGATCCGACACAAGCTCCACCGGCCGTAGGGTTGGAACTCGTTACGAAGGGGTACGTACCGTGATCCAAATCGAGCATCGTAGCCTGAGCCCCTTCAAACAAAACTTTTTTACCTTCCTTAATATATTGGTTCGCCGAATATTCCGTATCCTTTACATACGGACGAATACGTTCAGCTAACGCCGTGTATTTAGTAAAAATTTCTTCAAAGTCAAAGCCTTCACAGTTGTAGTATGTCGCAAAAAGTCGGTTCTTTAATTCTAAGTTTGTCTTTAATTTTTGATAGAATACGTCACGATCCATCAAGTCGCCGATGCGAATACCGACGCGGTTAATCTTATCCGCATAGCAAGGACCGATGCCATTTTTAGTCGTACCGATTTTATCATCACCGCGCAGTTTTTCATCTTCTTCATCTATGCGAATATGATACGGCATAATAACATGGGCACGTGTTGAAACTTCCAATTTACTGATCGTAACACCTTTTTTAACCATTCCGTCAATTTCTTCTAGAAGAACTTCCGGATTTACAACAACACCGTTACCGATGATACATGTTTTTTCGGAAAATAAGATGCCCGACGGTAAGAGCCGTAATGCGAAGGATTGGCCGTCTGCCACCACCGTATGACCGGCATTATTACCGCCTTGTGAACGAATAACCACATCAGCTTTTTGTGCCAAATAATCAACAATCTTACCTTTACCTTCGTCACCCCACTGGGTTCCCAGTACCATAGCCGTCGCCATCTATTCAACATCCCTTCAAGTGTATATGTTCACTATATCAAACACTTAGTATTATACATTAAAAGTTTGTAAATTCATACCTTATTTACAGGCCCCGACCTCCATAGAAGAGCTGTTCCCGTGCTTACAATGAATTTTCCCTTATATTATTAGCTTTTTGCAATCATTTACGCTATAATGGATAAACGTATTGCTATAATTTTGCGGTCTAAGGAGAGAATCATTATGTTATTTGATAAAACTCAAATCGGCGGTATTGATGCGAAGTGCCGCATCATTCGTTCCGCTACTTTTGAGGGTATGGCCGATACCAACGGATTCCCGACGGAACGGCTACTTCAAAATTATGCTACCTTAGCCGATGGCGGGAGCGGAATCATCATTACGGGAATGATGGCAGTCAGCCCGATGGAGCCGCATCAACACAGCCAAATTCGAATCAGTTCGGATAATTGTATCGAACCGTTACAAAAGCTTACTGCCTGCGTACACGAACACGGCGGTAAAGTAGTAGCACAATTAGTTGTCATGGGTTCCGCCATCGCATTACCGGAGGGTTCTGTAAAAGCCATAAGCCCCAGCGGAATTCAAGAAAAAGTGGTAACAACGGAAGGCCCTTTGCATATATTGGAAACAAAAGAAATAAAACAGCTCGTACAAGACATGGCAAAGGCTGTCGTTCGTGCTCGTAAAGCCGGTTTTGACGGCATTCAGATTCATGGTGCCCACGGTTACTTGGCAAGTAAATTTCTAACGCCTTACTTTAATCATAGAACCGATGAATACGGCGGCAGTTTAGAGAATCGAGCTCGTTTTCTTATCGAATGTATTATGGCGGCTCGAACTGTCGTAGGCCCCGACTATCCCCTGTGGCTTAAATTAAACAGTGCCGATTACATGGAAGAGGGTGGCATGACCTTCGAAGAAAGCAAGGAAGTCATGTCTATGGCCGTATCTTCAGGAATTAATGCCATTGAAGTAAGTGGCGGAAATACGGCATCTTTACCGCGCCAAGGCCCGATTCGTGCTATTCGTCGCACGAAGGAACCCATGTATTTTGCTTCTTATGCCGCAGAAGCAGCTACCGTATTAAAAGGTAAGGCCGACGTCGGTGTTGTCGGCGGTTTCCGCAACGTAAGTGATATGGAAGCCTGTCTTGAGTCTACGGACATATCCTTTATCTCCTTAAGTCGACCCTTACTTCGCGAACCCGATTTGCCTCGTCGTTGGAGAGCCGGCTCTCAAGATCCGGCTCTGTGTATTTCCTGCTCTCGCTGTTTTAAAGCGGAAAACGTAGACTGTATCTTTAACGAAAAAGCGGCCGACAACTAAACCGATTTATTTCTGCCGATACTTTTCATACCGTAAGAGGAGGCTCGTCCTATGGCGGTTTTGTTGATTATTATTACACTGCTGTTAATGCTTATCGTAACGATACTCTCCATACCGCTGACCTATACAGTTCGTCTATATATAACCTCGCCCTTTAAGGCGACGGCAACTGTAAACTGGTCAGGACGGGTCTTTTTGTTTTCCTTCCGTTATGTTCTCGGAAAAGCTCCGCTTCTGCGCTTGTATATAAAAAGGGTGCGACACCGCTCGCCCCTTGCTGAACCGGATATAAATCAAGATTCGGAACTACTGAAAAATGATGCTGAAACGAGCGAAACGGATGCGGTAGAAAGGGCCGTTCAGTCAACTGCAAGGAACGAAGATGACAATGCCGGTGCGGCAAAAAAAGTCTCGCAAGTACATGTGCACCTTCGTCCGCTTCTACTCAATCGAGAGTTTGCCGTCCAAGTCCTGCTTTTGATCGGTCACATACTTCATCACTCCCGCTTGCGAACTTTTACCGCAAACGGTACTATAGGCATAGGCAGTCCTCACGAAACGGGAATCTTAGCCGGATGGCTTTATGCAACTATCCCGCAGAGTATTCACGAACTACAATTCAACTATTTGGAAAAAGAGTATAATGCCCGTCTTACCTCCAGTGGACGCATTATTCCGCTTATCCTGATTTTCTGCGTACTGCCTTTTATATTCTCACAACCTGTACGCCGTATTATACGTACTTATATTACACTCGGAGGTAAATACAATCATGTCCAACGAAGTAAAGACCAATCTTGAATCTATTTTTCAAAGTTTCCAGGAAATGATTAAAGTTGAAACAGTCGTCGGCGAAGCCCTACACATCGGTGATGCCATTCTCGTCCCCTTTGTAGACGTAACCTTCGGATTCGGATCCGGCGGTTTCGGCGGTAAGGGCGACACAGCTGGCGAAAGTGCCGGCGGAGGAGGAGGCGCTAAGCTGGAACCTACGGCGATTCTGGTCATTAAAGGAGATCGTGTCGAAATGTTCTCTATTAAACAAGACGGGTATCATGCATCGGGGTTCGAAAAACTCTTAACCATGGCTCCGGAAATTATTGAAAAGATGAAGAAAGACAAATATATATATATTAAAGACGATGAAGAAACGGACATGGAAACGCCTAATAAGGATGAAGAAGCACATTAAAAACTCTATCGTGTTACAAAGTACCAAAATCCATTGTGCTTTTCACCGTTCTTTGTTATAATGGGCAAATGAAAGACAATCTTTCGTTTCAGGAGGTATAGGAATATGAATTTGAAAAAACAACTTGCATCTTTTGCTGTAGTCGGTATGCTCGGCGTTGCTGCCGCAACTTCCGCGTTCGCAGCCGGCGTAGGCTATGTAAACTTTGATGCATTAATACAGGCTCACAAAAACTATCCGAAAGCTACGGCTCAAATGCAAAATGCCGTTAAAAAAGCTCAGGATGAATATAAGAGCAAGAGTGCAAAAATGACAACCGACCAACAGAGACAGGAACTTGGCAACAAACTCAGCCAAGACCTCAATAAGTTGGAATTTGATTTGCTCAACCCTATTCAGAAAGATATTCAGGATAAGGTTGAACAAGATCGCCAGGCCAAAGGTTTGGATGCTATCGTTGTTCAGGGATCCATCATTGCCGGTGCCGACAAAGCGGTTGACGAAACACAGGCAGTTGCCGCATTGCTGAAATAAGAAAATTCATTAAAAGCATGACGAATCATTTCGTCATGCTTTTTTATTTACCGATTTTATATTTTTGACTCGAAAATCGCCCTTCGTAAAATGGATTATAAGCCCTTATTTTTAATTTTAAATCCATTTATATGAAAAAGTATCATTTTTCGTTTAAACGCAAAATAAGGTCATTTTTCGCCCTTTTCCATTTTTTGAAAATAATTATTGACATATACCCCAGTGGGGTATATTATACTATTATTCTTAATTATATGTTTGGGAGGTTCACATGACAGAGAAAAAATCTTGCTCATGCATGGCTGATATAAAATATAAGCACAGAGAAGAACAAGAGTATAAACAGTTAGTCTGTCGCCTTAATCGAATTGAAGGCCAAGTCAGGGGTATCAAAAAAATGTTGGAAGAGGAGCGATACTGTGTGGACATACTGACACAGGTCAGTGCCGTCCAGTCGGCATTGAATGCCTTCAATAAAGAACTCTTAGGCGAGCATATAAAGACTTGTGTAGTCAACGATATTCGACAGGGAAACGACGAAGTTGTAGACGAGCTGGTCTCATTACTGCAAAAAATGATGAAGTAGGTGATTGTATGAAACATGAAAAGTTTATTGTAACGGGTATGACCTGCTCTGCCTGCTCCAGTCGTGTCGAAAAAACGGTTTCCCAATTAGAAGGCATGGAAAAAGCCAGCGTTAATTTACTGACTAACAGCATGCAAGTGGATTACGACGAAACAAAACTATCCTCCCAAGATATTGTTGATGCCGTTATCGGTGCCGGTTACGGAGCCTCATCCCCCGATCAACAACAAGCTGAGAATGTTGCTACTCCACCGACCGGCGGATCTTCAACAATAGTTGATGCTCTAAATGCCATGAAAAAACGGCTAATCCTATCCGTTCTTTTCCTCATTCCCACAATGTATGTATCATCGCACGGCCTATTTAAAGCCGTCTTCGGTTTACCTGTTCCGGATGCAGTCGCCCGTATTTTCGACGGTCCGGAAAATGCCATGGTTTATGCATTTGCTCAGTTTGTCCTGGTCTTGCCCATTATTTATTTAAATCGCCATTACTATATTAACGGCTTCCGCAATCTCTTTAAAGGGGCCCCCAATATGGACAGCCTCGTAGGCCTCGGCTCAGCGGCTTCCGCCTTTTTTGGTATTTTCGCCATATTCCGCATCGCTTGGGGGCTTGGTCACGGTGATTTAACCTTAGTCGAATCGTACAGTACAAACTTATATTTTGAATCGGCCGGTATGATTGTCACCTTAATCACAGTAGGTAAATACATGGAAGCCCGTGCAAAGGGTAAAACAAGCCAAGCCATTGAAAAACTTATGGATTTGGCCCCTAAGGAAGCACGAGTTATTCGTAACGGCAAAGAGTCGACAATTCCGGTAAGTCAGCTCCGAATCGGTGATGAAATCGTTGTTCGCCCCGGCGAAAGCATTCCTGCTGACGGAGTCATTTCTGAAGGTACGACAAGTATTGATGAATCAGCCCTTACAGGCGAAAGTATTCCTGTTGATAAGCAAGTCGGTGACACCGTTACGGCAGCCACTATGAATAAGGCCGGATCCATTCATATGACAGCAAAGCGAATCGGTGATGATATGACTATCAGTCAGATTATCCGTCTCGTCGATGAAGCAAGTAGCAGTAAGGCTCCTATTGCCAAAACAGCTGATAAAATTGCAGGCGTTTTTGTCCCTACAGTTATTACAATTGCCATTATTACGGCAGCCGTATGGTATTTCTTAATGGGGGCTTCCCTTGAATTCGCATTTTCTCTCGGCATTTCCGTTCTTGTTATTTCTTGCCCTTGTGCACTCGGACTGGCAACGCCGGTTGCCATCATGGTCGGTACGGGCAAGGGGGCTGAAAACGGAATTCTTATCAAATCGGGAGAAGCTCTTGAGTCGGCTCATTCCATTGACACAGTCGTAATGGACAAAACCGGGACTATTACGGAAGGAAAACCCGGTGTAACAGATGTCCTCCCTTTGAATACGGAGCTTCATAACCTTCTTTCCGTTGCCGTAGGCTTGGAAAATAAAAGTGAACATCCTTTAGGTGCCGCCATTGTTCAATACGGTAAAGATAAAAATATTGTTCCCGCTCCCGTATCGGACTTTACCGCCATTTTCGGCAAGGGTATTCGGGCCACTGTAAACGGTACGACTTGGTATGCCGGAAATCGCCGCTTATTGGAAGACGTAGGAATTGATACGACTTCTGTTATCAACACCTTGAATCGCTTAGGCGATGAAGGTAAGACCCCCCTACTCTTTGCAACAGACAAAGCAATAGAAGGAATCATTGCCGTTGCCGACATGGAAAAAGAATCCAGCGCCAAAGCGATTGCTCTCTTCCGCCATATGGGTATTCAAGTAGTCATGCTCACAGGCGATAATGAACGCACAGCTAAAGCGGTACAACAGCGATTACAGATTCCCAAGGTTATTGCCGAAGTATTACCCCAAGATAAAGAAAAACATATTTCAGCCTTACAGGCAAAAGGACATCGAGTAGCCATGATCGGCGACGGTATTAACGATGCACCGGCACTTATGAAGGCCGATCTGGGTATTGCCATCGGCGCCGGCACAGATGTAGCCATTGAAAGTGCCGATGCCGTTCTTATGAAAAATGATCTTCTCGATGCCGTAACAGCTGTAAAACTTAGTAAGGCCGTTATTCGCAACATTAAAGAAAATCTTTTCTGGGCTTTCTTTTACAATGTCATCGGTATTCCCTTGGCTGCCGGAGTCCTCTATCCCTTATTCGGTATCAAACTCAGCCCCATTATCGGTGCGGGCGCAATGAGTCTCAGTAGCTTCTGCGTCGTCATGAATGCATTGAGGCTTCGCTTCTTTAAAGTAGAACACGGGGATGTTTCACGTGAAACAAACTCGAAAGATGCACAAACTCATACTGTTTCTACAACATTAGTTGTTGACGGCATGACGTGTGCCCATTGTCAAAAACGTGTAGAAGATGCTCTTACAGCAATTCCCGGTGTCGTCTCTGCAACTGTAGATTTATCCACAAATACGGCTATTGTCGAAAGTAAGCAGAATATACCCGCATCTGAATTCAATCGTGTAATTACAGATGCCGGCTATATATTAATATCTCCTAAGGAGGAAAAGAAAATGGAACAAGTGTTAAAAATTGAAGGCATGATGTGCGGCCATTGCCAAAAACATGTAGAAGAGGCCCTCTCTGCCATGGACGGTGTAACGTCTGTAACCGTTGATTTAGAAGGTAAGAAAGCAACAGTTACAACAAACAAAGAAATTTCAACAGAGCAATTCGCAAAAGTCATTGCTGATGCAGGTTATGAACTCGTAAAATAACACAGAAAAAGTCCCGTCTCATAAAAGAGACGGGACTTTTTTCTATGTGAAAGTGTTTCACGTGAAACTACCATATTATATTAACCGACACCATTGAAATACTATAACTTAAAGTGTCGGCCTATTCACATGATTACAACTTTCTTTACCTAATTCTTTATAATAAAAGTTCATAAATTTTTCCATGTTTTCAGGTTTACGTAACCAGGCTTCTACTTCCGGCGAAAGAAGATCTCTATGAACTCCCGTTCTCAAATAATATTTCGTTACGCCTAAAACAGGAGCTAATCGGGTTAAGACAGCTTCTTCTACAGTGTCTACGACTCCCTTTTCCCATTCATATACAGTTCTGGCCGATACATTTACCATACGAGCTAATTCATAAACGCCGAGCTCTTCTTGCTCTCTTAATCTGTTAATCCGTTGGCTTACATTTTCTTCCATCATGTATCACCTCTTAATTAAGATATACTATTTATTTTAGTACCCTATTTCCTATACTATAGTCATTCTACCATTGTCATCTTGAAGGCAAAAGTTTACTTTTATCTTCTTGTCTTTTTTATATCACCATTCGTAGTTCTATCTCTTTCATTCATTTAACAAAAACTGTAGTAAAGATAAAAAGAGGACTGTTTCTTGTGAAACAATCCTCTTTACCAAAAAGTATTCTAATGAGTAGTCGTTTATCTTATTTGTTGCTTTCCATATTCATTTCATGACCGTTATGCTGACCCGACATGGATTGATTATTACCGTTCATTTGCATATTCCTGTTACCTTGCATATGATTATATGCATTTCCCGGGCAGTTATACGGCATCTGATTCCCGTTCATATGCATATGTCCTTGATTGTTACCGTTCATATTCATATACATATTCATTTGGCCTTGAGGCGGAACATACCCGCCTAATTGCGGATCAATCATGCCGAATACCATAGCCAAGTGGGTAAGTGCCACAAAAAGAAATACGGTCAATGCATGACGAACAACTTTGGTATGTTCATTCCAGGCCTTACCTACAATGCCGATTTCTATAAAAAGTAAATAGACGGCCGGAATAATAGCTGCTAAGAAGGAGTAGATAGACAGGCGATCCAAGGGTCCCTTCCAAGCAACTGTCGGTATGTATGCGACAACAAGATAAATAAACAAGAAAATAAAAATAATACTTAAACAAATAGATGCCCCTTTTCGTAAACCGGGCCATGAGTTCTCTGCTTTTTCTTTGTTAAGCAGTGAAAAGATTTCCGAACAAAGAACCAGCTCGGCTAAGGTCATAGGCACTACCATGAAAAGAATTAAAAACCACGGTGCATACATACCCAGTAAATCCATATAGTTAGACATTACCATAGTAAATTCCTCCTTATTAATTTGTCTGACTCATTATACCCCATGGGGGTATATATGTAAAGAGAAGCGTCTATTTAATCCTATGTTTTATAAACCTTCTATGTATGTGATAACCGTATAGAGAGTATTTCAGCTCATTTATAAAAGAACCTGCCAGCCGTAAGGGCAGCAGGTCCTTTACACCTCTTATACGTTATTTACTTAAATCAATAGATCCTATTTTCTCACGTAAAGGCAAAACTGCCGGCGGGCTCACAGAAAGTTCATCTACGCCCATACGCAGGAAGTCTTCCGTAAGACTTAAGTCTGCACCGAGTTCACCGCAAATACCTACCCAAATACCTCCTTTATGACCGTTTTTAACCGTCATTTCAATAAGTCGGAGAAGGGCGGGATGGTGGGGATCGAAGAAGTTATCCAGGTCCGTCTGTTGCCGATCAATAGCCAAGGTATACTGGGTCAGGTCATTGGAACCGATGCTGAAGAAATCCACTTCTTTAGCCAACTCGTCACTAATGAGAGCCGCTGCGGGCGTTTCTATCATAATTCCCACTTCCATCGATTCATCAAAAGCAATTCCTTCGCGTTTCAGATCGGTCTGCACTTGTCTCAATAACTCTCGACTGCGACGCACTTCATCAACGGAAATAATCATGGGGAACATGATAGCAATCTTTCCGTACGCACTGGCTCTACACAAAGCTCGCAACTGTGTTTTAAAAAGAGTCGGTCGGGTTAAGCAAATACGAATAGCACGCATACCCATAGCCGGATTTTCTTCAGCCTTTAAATCGAAGTAATCCACCTTCTTATCCGCTCCTATATCCAGGGTACGGATAACAACCGTTTTTCCTCCCATCATTTCGACCGTCTTTTTATAAGCTTCAAACTGCTGCTCTTCCGTCGGATAGGTAGCATTTTCCAAATATAGGAATTCGCTACGGAAAAGGCCGATCCCTTCCGCATCATTAGCCAAGGCTTGAGGTACATTATCAGGATTTCCGATATTCGCGAAAACGTTGACCTTATAACCGTCTACCGTAACGGATTCCTTACCTCGATATGCTTCTAAACGAATTTTACGTTCCTCAGCCTCTGCCTGTTTTTTCTTCATCTTATCCAACGTAGCCGAATCGGGATCCAAATATACGGTTCCCGTAAAGCCGTCAACAATAACCGTCTTGCCTTCCACATCCGTATGCAATTGCGTTCCCGTATTGACTACGGCTGTAATTCCCAGTGTACGAGCCAAAATAGCCGTGTGGGAGTTCGTGCTCCCGCCGGAGGTAACAAAGCCCAGAATCTTATCCGTATCGAGTTGTAGCGTTTCACTGGGAGCTAAGTCGTCGGCGGCCAAAATAACACCGTCGTATGCCGAGAAATCATTGGCTTCACCGCCACAAAGCTGTACCTGTATACGTCTTGATATATCCAATACGTCGGCTGCCCGTTCCTTCATATACGCATCATCCATGGAGCGGAACATTTCGGAAAACTGCTGCGCCGTTTCTTCTACAGCTGCTTCGGCATTTATTTTTTTTTGAGAAATTAAAGTAACTATATTATCAATATAATCGTCATCATCAAGCATCATCTGATGAACTTCAAATACGGCCGCTTCCTCTTCGCCAACCTTTTGAACCGCCTTCTCATACATATCTTTCAACTGTTCAATTGATGCCGAGCGAGCTT
>ERZ772910.751-NODE-751-length-17965-cov-3.043551_pt1 | contig 17965 bp, 16 predicted proteins | sample MGYA00511357_ERZ772910 | MGnify/ENA primary metagenome ERZ772910 (study PRJEB29015, sample SAMEA2738096) | human oral metagenome | biome: human oral; feature: human-associated habitat; material: saliva | place: China | collected 2193 ... | reverse complement strand
ATATATATATATATATAAGATTTGGTACTAAAATCATTTATAAAGAAGGGTTGATCGATATAACCAATTTTGAATAGCGTTTAGGGGGGCATTTTTATGAAATTGAAAAATGTATTTCGGCTAATTAAGGATAATGGTAGATATGTTGGTGTAATTACAATTCTTGTTATTATTCAAGCTTTATTAGCATTCGTATTACCAATTACAGTTTCGAAGGTAATTGATGGCGATTTAGAAATCAAAAAATACCTGATCATTTTTTTGATTATTGTAGTTACAATGCTAATTAATCTACTAATCATTCAAATTAAGAAAAGTGCGATTATAAAATATAAGCAGAATATCAACATGGAAATTTTTAATGAGTTAACAATGGTAGTATGCCAAAAATACAATGAAAAGGGTGCGGCATACTATATTGAGAGAATCGGTACAGCAGTATATAACTTTGCGGATTTTATTCTTACAACAATTCCAGATTATATTAAAACAATTTTAACGATTATTCTGTGCTTGGTATTGATTGGTAAAGATAGTTTGTTGTTAATTGGAATACTGGGATTGTTGCTAGTAATTCAGTATTACGGCTATAAGGTTTTAAATATTCAGCTTTCTAAGAAAAGTAAGAGACTTCAAGATGTGTGTGCTTCACGCTTTGCGGATAATATTTCTATTTTTAATAACGTTGAATTTATTAAACAATTTGGTAGTTCGAGCAAAATACAAAGCATCCTAAATCAGAATGTATATGATATTCATCGTGTAACAACAGATATCAATACATATGCAGGAAATTTCTATTATGTTTTAAATAGTATTATTACAAATCTTCAGTATGTCATGTACTTGGTATTAGCAATCTTACTTGCAAATAATAGTATAGATATGTCAATGTTCCTGTTTGATATTATGATTATTGTTATCTGTTTTGAGGCATTTAATGATTTGATGTCATTAAATGTAAATATGAAAGATGTGAATGCTTCTTTTGAATTCTTGACAAATGATATTGAAAATAATTTAGAGAGAATGGGTGGAGATGAAATTGATCATATCAGAAATGTTGAATTTAAAGGCACTACAATTCAATATAAGAAGAATATCTTAATTCAAAATATAAATATGACATTTAACCAAGGAGATATTGTATTTATTTCTGGAGAAACTGGAACTGGAAAATCAAGCTTTGTAAAATCATTAATGGGTTTTGTGGATGCGGACAATATTTTCTTCAATGGTATTGAACAAAAGAAAATTCTCTTATCTTCACTGCGAAAGAGAGTGGCATATATATCGCAAATGAATTCAATATTTAATGGGACAGTAAAAGATAATATTGAATTAAATGCTGATGCAAATCAAGAATACGAAAAAATGTCATTTTTTGATAAATTTGTTGGAAAAGAAAATCTCAAGCTTACGTCTGATGGAACAAATCTATCTGGTGGTGACAAGCAGAAAATTGTATTAGGAAGATTAATTGCTAATTGCAAAGATGTGGATGTTATTATCTTGGATGAAGTAACAAGTTCGATGGACGCTGATACAGAGACGAAAGCTTTTGATGAAATTTTACCAGTACTCAAAAATAAAATAGTATTAATTATTTCACATAATAAAAATCTACAACGCTATGCAAATAGAATTGTAAACTTGAAAGATAAGACTATTATGTTAGAAAATAATTGAGGGATAAGCAGGGATGCTGTTTATGATAGAAAAATTGTATAAAACCCTATACTTCTATAGGGTTTTATGCTAATATCATGAATGGCATCTTTTGTACTTTTGTCATGCAAAAGGAAGATGTACTTCTCACACAGTGAATTCATTATCCCGTGCATATGGGTTCGCTAAGAACATGCCGTATGTTGATGGTGTTCGAAACTGTGGTGGAAAACAACGGAAAGGTAGGTAAATAGAAAATATGACTGTTGTTTCAATGAGGAAAATGTTAGAGAACGGCGTACACTTTGGTCACCAGACACGCAAGTGGAACCCAAAGATGAAGCAGTTCATCTACACAGCTAAGAATGGTGTATATATCATCGACTTAGCAAAGACACAGGCTAAATTAGAAGTAGCCTATGATGCTTTAAAGAAGATTGCTGAAGATGGCGGAAAGATTTTATTCGTAGGAACTAAGAAGCAAGCTCAGGCAACAATTCTTGAAGAAGCATTAAGAAGTGGAAGCTTCTACATCAACCAGAGATGGTTAGGTGGAACAATGACTAACTTCCGTACAATCCAGAAGTCAATCAAGAAGTTATTAGAGATTGAAGAAATGGAAGCAAACGGACAGTTAGCAGTTTACACAAAGAAGGAACAAGCAGTTCTCTTACAGAAGAAGGAAAGACTTGAAAACTTCCTTGGCGGTATCAAGGGAATGAAGAAGTTGCCAGATGCAATCTTCGTTGTAGACCCATTAGAAGAGCACAACGCAGTAGCTGAAGCACGTAAGTTAAACATCCCTGTATTCGCTTTAATCGATACAAATGCTGATCCAGATTTAGTAGACTTCCCAATCCCTTCAAATGACGATGCAGTACGTTCTATCAAGTTAATGGTAAGCGTAATTGCTGACGCTATCTTAGAAGCTAAGGGTGGTGTATTAGAAGTTGCTCACCAAGAAGATGAGACAGCTGAAGACATCACAATGAAGGATGTAATCATCAACGTTGAACAGCAGGCTGCTGAATATGAACGTAAGAGAAGACAGAAGTTCGAAGAACGTCGTGCTCAGATGGCTCAACGTCGTGGAAACTACAATGGCGAACGTCGTGTATTCCGTAGAGACGCTAACGGAAACCGTCAGACAACACGTCCAGCTGCTGAAGCAGAAGCTACAACAGCACCAGCTACTGAGGAGGCTAAGTAAAAATGGCAATCACAGCTGCTCAAGTAAAAGAATTGCGTGAATTAACAGGCGCAGGAATGATGGACTGTAAGAAGGCTCTTACAGAATGTGAAGGCGATATAAAGAAGGCTATTGACTGGCTTCGTGAAAAGGGTATTGCTAAGGCTGCTAAGAAGGAAGGCAGAATTGCTGCTGAAGGCTTAGCTAAGATCTTAATCGAAGGTAACAAGGCTGTTGTATTAGAAGTTAACTCTGAAACAGACTTCGTTGCTAAGAATGATCGTTTCTTAGCTCTATTAGATGAAGCTGCTAAGACAATCTTCAATTCTAACGCTAAGACTGTTGAAGAGGCATTAGCTCTTCCTACAGCAGAAGGTACATTGAATGATTCATTCATTGGTGCAGTTGCTATTATCGGTGAAAAGATTACATTAAGAAGATTCGAAATCGTTGAAAAGAGCGATGATGAATTATTCGGTTCTTATACACACCAGGGTGGACGTATCGTTGCCGTTACAGTTGTTAAGGGTACATCAGATGCTCAGGTTGCTAAGAATATGGCAATGCAGGTTGCTTCTATGAACCCAACATATGTATCACGTGATGAAATGCCACAGGAAGTTGTAGCTCATGAACGTGAAGTTCAAGAAGGAATCATGGCAAATGATGAAAGCCTTGCAAACAAGCCTGAAAAGGTTAAGGCTGGAATCGTTGAAGGTCGTTTATCTAAGGCATTACAGGATATGTGCTTAGTTGACCAGGAATACTTCTTAGACTCTAACCTCAAGTGCGGTCAGTACTTAAAGGAAAACAACGCTGAAGTTGTTAAGTTCGTTAAGTACATCGTAGGTGAAGGTATTGAAAAGAAGCAGGACGACTTCGCTGCTGAAGTAGCAGCAATGGCTAAGTAAGAAATTACTCAATCAGAGAGAACAACGTACAAGTTGTTCTCTTTTGTATTTATTAAAATTGAACATTACAACTTTTTGTTGTTTTAAGCGATGAATAACGATAAAATTTATTTGTATACTTAATGCAAAGTGAGAATATAGAAGGCTATGATTTGTGGTGGAAATAGCAGCTTAATGCGTTAACATTTTCGTAATATTTGTTACATAAATCAACCTTTTATAAGAAAATCTTAAGATGTGAGCGTTACAGTGTACATAAAATATTTTACAAAGTAGAATATTGTAGATAAATATTGTGGTACTTTATGTAGCTTTGTTTCTTTATCTGAAATACTGTGTTTATTAAGGATCATTCCTTGTAAATATCAATTTGTGAATGGAAATTAAGGATGTCCACACTCATTTATGAAAACAGGGGAGGTTATATCAAATGAATATGAAGAAACTTCAAAAGATATTTGTAATCTTGTGTGCTTTTATAATGTTATTGAGTGTTAACTATTCTGTTAATGCGCTTGATACATCTACACCAAGTCCTACTGCAACAGAAACAACTACAACATCTACTCCTAGTAGTACACCAGCAGTAGCTACTCCGACACCAACACCTACGACAACACCAAGTACAGCGATCGATCCTAATGCGAAAGTTAGTTTTTTCGTTAGAAGTACTTGGACTGGAAATGATAAACCAGCTGTCATTATTCGTTTATTTGCGAATGGTGTAGAGAAAATTAATAAAGTTCGTGACCCATACAATTATCAAGAAGTAAATGGCTACATTAGTAGCCAGTTAAATGCATGGCAAGTTGATTTCAATAACTTACCTAAGTATGATTCTGATGGTAAGGAAATTGAATATACTGTAAAACAGGATTTCTTCGAATCATATTTGTATGGTTGGAATAATTTTAAGTTTAAGACTGACCTAACAGGTGATGTAAAAACAGGATTTATCTTTGAAAACAAATCACTTATCGATATTGAAGTTGGAAAGATGTGGAATGAAATTCCGGTATTCGTTATTCCTGGAACTCCTAGTCCAGCAGATCCACCGACGATGGTGTCCCTTAATTCATCAGAATCTGAAAACTCTGTTACCTATGATACAGAGAAATTAAATGAACTTCTCGTTGAATCTGATGCGCTAGATGCTGATGACAATGTGCTTGCAGGAGCACGAGATACTTCAGAAGAAACTCCATTAGAGGAAATGTCTGCTGAAGAAAGACGTGAAGAAAATCTAAAGAAGTCTATCGTAGCTGTTCCAAACGCTATCACAGTTAATCTTTTAGCTGATGGTGTTGTTGTAGGAACAATGCAAATTACGAAGGAAGATGGATGGACTGGATATTTCCGTGATTACCTAAGATATGATGAAAATGATGGTCATGAGATTGTTTATACAGTTGAGGAAGTACCGGTTCCTGGCTACAAGACAGAATATACTAATAAACTAATTAACGGCCGTGTAATTAATTCGGTTGTAAACCGCTCTGTGATTGACATTAATGTTCAAAAGAAGTGGGAAGGTAAGATTCAAGGACCTGTAAATGTAACTTTATGTCGCAAATTTAAGACTGTTGAATTTGACTGGAGTTTCTATAAAAATGTTGTAACAGAACATGATGAAGAAGTCGCAACAGTCGAATTAAATGAAGCAAATAATTGGAAACATACCTTTGAAGATCTATATGAATTCTATACCGTAGAAGGTGAAGATCCTGTTATCTATGAGTATTACGTAAAAGAAGATCCAGTTGCTGGATATAATACTGTAATTACTGGTGATCAGAAAGATGGCTTTACGATTACAAATACAAATACTACTGATTTGATCGATATTCCAGTTGAAAAGAAATGGGATGGAGATATTGCAGATAGTACTAAGGTTACATTACTAGCAAATGGTGAAGAAGTTGAAACAGTTGAATTAAATGAAGCGAACAGTTGGAAGCACCTATTTACAGGTTTACAGAAATACAACAATGATGGTTCAGAAGTTACATATACTGTAAAAGAAGTAGGTGAAACTGCTAACGTCATTGAGTTAGATGGTAAGAAGTTCGATGTAGAATATACAGGAAATGCTGCGGATGGCTTTACAGTTACAAATAAAAAGCCAATCGATCCACCAACTCCTACACCTACACCAACTCCACCTACAACACCAAAGACAAGTGATAATAGTCATGTGATGTCATACGCATTGTTAACACTGTTATCTGCATTCTTTGTTGTGATTGTTGCTTCAAAGCGTATTAAATATTCAAATTAGCAAAATGAAAACTCTTTACGAATAGGTAAAGAGTTTTTTTACTACATTAACTTGTTTTCTTCTAATCGAATCTGAAGGAAACCTTCGCGGATACCGGTTTTAGATATAAGTATACGCTTTGCATGATAGATTCTAGCAATCTCTAAAATCATATGTAATCCAGGGAGAAAGACTGGTTGACGACTAGGGTCTACATTTGCTTTCATGGCTTCTTCAAAAGCAGGATCATGCATGCATAGCTTATCGAATATCTCTTGGAGTTTTGTAACTTCAATTGCTAATTCTTCGTGGTAGAGGGCTTGATACACTTTGCCTGCTGCACGCATTGTTCCACCAATACCAATCAACTCCTCACAAGTGATATTAAGTGAATGGTATTCTTTGCGTGCAGAAAGAATTTCTCTTTCACATTCTGGAGTGTCAATTGGTAAATGACGTAGACGTACACATCCAAGTGGGAAACTCATTGCATCGATTGGTTGTCCGTTTTTAAATGAAATTAATTCAGTAGAACCGCCACCAACATCGAATGCGATGCCGTTTGTAAGATTTGGATATGAATACTTTGTACCTAAGAAATCATAGAGTGCTTCCTCATTTCCACTCAGTGGGTAAATATCCCATCCTGTCGTTTGAAGAGATGCTACAAGTTCTTCTTTGTTTTGGATACGGCATGGTTCTGTAATATCCGCAAAGCGATACTGTACTTGCATTTCATCTAGTTTATCTGCGTAGGATTGTAATACTTCAGTTGCTTTATGAATTCCTTCTTTTGACATAATTCTATCTCCATCAACATAGTCAATTATATGCGCTGGAGTAGAAATATGTAAGATAGCTGTAGGGTAATGTTTGACCATCTCATAGACTAATAAGACAATGGTATTAGAGCCAATATCGGCAACTGCGTACTGTGTCATAGAATAACCTCGCTGTAATCATTTAAACATATATAAAAAGGAATGAAAACTCTTTCTAGCAATGCTATAATACTATAGAAATACATATGGAGGAAAAACATCATGTATAAACGAGTTCTGTTGAAACTAAGCGGAGAAGCTTTAGCAGGGAATGAAAAGAACTTTGATCCAAGCATCTTACAAAACCTTGCTTTGGAAATCAAAGAAGCACAGAAATTAGGAATTCAAATTGCTATCGTTGTAGGTGGAGGTAACTTCATCCGCGGTAAAGTAGTTGAAGGATTAGGAATTGATCGCGTACAAGGCGACAATATGGGCATGTTAGCAACTGTTATCAATGCTCTAGCAATACAATCATCTCTTGAAGGTATCGGTGTTGATACTAGGGTAATGACAAGTATTGAAATGTCTAAGGTTGCTGAACCATTTATTCAGCGTAGAGCGATTCGTCACTTGGAAAAGGGTAGAGTTGTTATCTTTGGTGGAGGAACTGGAAGTCCATACTTCTCAACTGATACAACAGCAGCTTTAAGAGCTAGTGAAATTAAAGCAGAAGTTATCTTAATGGCTAAAAATAGTGTAGACGGCGTGTATAGTGCAGATCCTAAGAAGGATCCAAATGCGAAGAAGTATACACATCTAACATACATGGACCTATTGAATAATGGATTACAAGTCATGGATTCCACTGCCACAAGTATGTGCATGGATAATGACATGGAACTCATGGTATTTAACATGAATGAAAAAGACAATATCGTCAAAGCAATGAAGGGCGAAAAGATTGGAACAATCATTAATAAGGAGGAGAAGTAATAATGGCATACGCAATTGTTGATTCCAGCGCAGTAAAGATGGATAAGGTTATCGAACATCTACAATCAGAATTAAATACAGTACGTACAGGTGCAGCTAACGTTAAGATGTTAGACCGTGTTGAAGTGGACTACTATGGTTCTCCAACACCACTAAATCAGATTGCTGCTTTATCTGTTTCTGAAGGTCGTACACTTGTCATTAAGCCTTATGACCCAAGTAGTTTAAAGGCAATTGAACATGCTTGTAATGAAGCAGACTTAGGTATTGCGCCATCTAACGATGGAACAGTTGTACGTTTAACAGTTCCACAGTTAACAGGTGAAACACGTAAGGAAATGACAAAGAAGGTTGATAAGATGGGTGAAGAATGCAAGATTCAAATCCGTAATATTCGCCGTGACGCAATGTCTGTCGTAAAGAAGGATAAGACAATGGATGAGGACACTCAAAAGGACTGCGAAAATGAAATTCAGAAGCTTACTGACAAGTATGTTAAGAAGATCGATGATTTAGCAGCTGCTAAGAGTGCTGAAGTATTAAAAGTTTAATCTCAAACTATACTTTATGATCAGTCTGTGTATCAGGCTGATTTTTTTGTAGTAAAAAGGTATAATAAGATAGTTAGTGGAGAATTGATATGAATACATGTAAACACTTAGCAATTATCATGGATGGCAATGGTAGATGGGCCAAGGCACAAGGAAAACCTCGTACAGCAGGACATCTTGTTGGAAGTGATAATGTTCGTACCATCGCAATTGCGGCAGATGAGATGGGAATTGAATATCTGACACTCTATGCTTTCTCAACTGAGAACTGGAAACGAACAGCTGATGAAGTAAACTACATTATGAAATTACCAGCATTCTTCTTTAAGAAGTATATGCAGGAGTTCTTAGATAGAGGCTTCCGTATGCGTATGATTGGAGAATTGGATATGTTACCAAAGGCAACACAAAAGGTATTACGTGATGCTGAGGAAGAATCAAAAGACAATCACGGCTTATCACTCAATATCTGTATGAACTATGGCTCTAGACGAGAAATTTTACTTGCGGCTAGAAAGTACGCACAGGATGTTGTGGATGGTAAAGCTTCACTGGATATAGAAGAGAAAGACTTTGATCAATACATGATGACAAAGGATTTCCCGCCAGTTGATCTTTTAATTCGTACAAGTGGCGAACAACGTATTTCGAACTATTTATTATGGCAGATTGCATATGCGGAGTTAGAGTTTGTGCCAGAATCATGGCCAGAGTTTACGCCAGAAGTATTAAAGCGCTGCCTAGAGGAATATCAAAATCGTGATCGAAGATTTGGAGGAGTTAAGAATGTCTAAAATGAAATTAAAAACAATTGTTGCGTTTGTGATTATTCTTGTTGTAGCACCACCGCTCTATTTTGGTGGGGACTTATTACAGGCGCTTTTGATTCTTGTAAGTGCATTAGGTTCTCTTGAGATTGCATCGTTAACTGACCAAAAGAAACATTGGTTCTTATCTTTGATGACATTAGCTGCAGTGATGGCAATGTACTATATCAACCGTTCAATGTTTCCGGCAATTCTTGCGATTTGGGTGATTGTATTATTTGTTACAGAATTATTACGTGAAAACGAAAGCAGTGATTTAACGGCGTATACATTACTAATGTCTATCTTATTAGGTTTAGGTTTACGTTGTATCTCTGTAATTTATCAAGATGGTGCCACAAAGGGCTTTCTAACAATTATCTTTGTATTAATTGGATGTTTCTTTTGTGATACAGGTGCCTATCTTTCTGGTTCTCTATTTGGAAAGCATAAGTTAATTCCGCATGTTTCACCAAATAAGACGGTGGAAGGTGCGATTGGTGGATACCTTGTTGGTGCGATTGGTGCCTTGTTATGGGGACTACTAGTAACTACATATCTACCAAAAGAACTTGTGATTTCTGCTAGTTTGATTATTCCTGCAGTTGCACAGATTGGTGACTTAAGTTTCTCATCAATTAAACGTAGATTTGGTATTAAAGATTTCTCAAATATCTTGCCAGGACATGGTGGTATCTTTGATCGTGTTGACTCTCTGATTTTCTGTCTGATGGCTTTTAATGGCTTGATGATCTTATGGGGTATTTAAAATGAAGCGTTTGATGTTATTGGGCGCCAGTGGTTCCATTGGTACCCAAACAATTGATGTCGTCTTACAACATCCTGATGAGTTTTCACTTGTAGGAATGAGTGTTGGACATCGCATTGATATTTTAAAAGAAATCCTAGCAAAGATTTCTGTACCACATGTATGTGTATGTGAAGAAAAGGATATGCAAGAGTTATCTTCTCAATATCCTGATATTCATTTCTACTTCGGTGATGAAGGCTTGATTACACTTGCAAAAATGAGAGAGTATGATTTGTTAGTAAATGCTCTTGTAGGCTTTGTAGGTTTTTTACCTACGTTACATGCGATTCAAACAAGTCATCATATCGCTCTTGCTAATAAGGAAACACTGGTTGTTGGTGGGGAACTAATTGATAATGCTATCAAGGAATATGGTGTATCTCTGTATCCAATTGATAGTGAGCACTCTGCAATCTTCCAAGCGCTACAGGGAAATGTACATAAAGAGATAAAGCGTCTTATCATTACAGCCTCCGGTGGTTCTTTCCGCAACCGTACAAGAGAAGAGTTAAAGGATGTAACTGTAGAGCAGGCCCTAGCACATCCGAACTGGGCGATGGGCGCTAAGATTACAATCGATAGTGCAGATATGATGAATAAGGGATTTGAAGTCATTGAAGCACATTACTTATTTGATATTGATTATGACCGCATTGATGTAGTAATGCATCCGGAGTCAGTGATTCATTCTATGGTCGAATATGTAGACCATAGTATTATGGCTCAACTTGGTGCACCAGATATGCGTTTGCCTATCCAGTATGCATTAACATGGCCGCATCGTTATCCACTTGATTTAGAGAAACCACTAGATTTAACAGAAGTTGCGACCTTACATTTTGCAAAGCCTGACTTTGAAAGATTCCCATTACTTGCATTAGCGTATGAAGCTGGAAAAAAGGGAGGTAATCTTCCCGCGGTTATGAATGCCGCAAATGAAGTTGCCAATGCAGCGTTTAGAAATAAACAGATATCATTTTTACAGATAGAAGATATTGTTATAAGTGCAGTACATACTGTGGCTTATCAAGCAGTCAATACAGTACAAGATTTAATTGATGCGGATCGTTGGGGAAGAGACTTCGCATATCAACAAATACAAGGAGTAAACCAATGACAGCAGTTTTATTTATCGTATTACTTTCCATCATTGTTACGATTCATGAATTCGGACATTTCTTAGTTGCCAAAGCATTTGGTGTCTATTGTTTCGAATTCTCAATCGGTATGGGACCAGCATTATTTACATGTAAAGGTAAAGAGACGAAGTTCTCTATCCGTGCATTACCTATCGGTGGTTATGTCGCAATGGCAGGTGAAACCGAAGGGGATGAAGCCTATCCTGATGTAAAGGTTCCTGAGGGAAGAAGAATTACAGACCAAAAACCATGGAAGAAGATTTGTATCATGCTTGCAGGTGTCGCAATGAATTTCTTGCTTGCATGGGTTATCTTCTCTATGTTCTTGTTAAATACTGGTACATTTACAAAATCAAGTGAACCAGTCATTGCTACGGTGTTAGAAAATAGCCCAGCTGAACAAGCAGGTTTGCAGGCTGGAGACCGTATTATTAAAGTTGTTAAAGAAGATGGCTCATCCGTTGAACCAAATACATTCTTAGAATTCCAAGCGTTCAACGGTGATAATAAGGGTACAGAAACTTTCACTATCTTGCGTGATGGCCAAACATTAACAGTTGAGGTTACACCAACCTACAACAAAGAAACAGATAGTTACATGTTTGGTATTAGTGCGAAAGCAGGAGAACAGGTTAAGATTAATCTTCTAAACTGTTGGTATTATGGCTTAGTTGAGATGCAGGTTATTACATCAATGACCATACAAGCACTATTAAACCTTGTACGAGGTAAGGGGTTGAATCAATTATCTGGTCCTGTTGGAATTTATCAGGCAACAGCGACCTATGCAAGTCTTGGCTTTGGCGCATATATGATGTTAGTAGCACAAATTAGTTTGAATGTCGGTATTTTCAATCTATTGCCACTACCAGTATTAGATGGTGGACAGGTTGTGATTACAGTTCTTGAATGGATTACAAGACGCCAGTTTAATGAAAAATTAAAGACTGCTATCATGATTGTTTGTTGGGTACTACTAATCAGTGTTATGATATTTGCGACATGGAACGATGTTTCCAAATTATTTATAAAGTAGAGGAGATTAAAATAAAATGAAAACAATTCTTGTTACTGGAGGTACTGGCTTTATTGGGTCGAATACTTGTGTGTCTTTGATTAATGCAGGTTATGACGTAATTGTGCTAGATAATCTGTATAACTCAAAGGAAGTTGTATTAGACCGTATTGAAAAACTAACAGGTAAAAAGCCAAAGTTCTATAAGACAGATATCTTAGACCGCAAGGGATTAGATCAGATTTTTGCGGAGAATAAGATTGATGCGGTCATTCATTTTGCTGGCTATAAGGCAGTAGGTGAATCTGTAGAAATTCCATTAACATATTATGAAAATAATATTACTGGTTCTTTAAACCTATATATGGCAATGAAGGAAGCTGGTTGTAAGACACTTGTATTCTCATCTAGTGCGACTGTTTATGGTTCTCCAGAATCCTGTCCAATTCGAGAAGACTTCCCAGTATCCACAACAAACCCTTATGGTTCTACAAAGTTAATGAATGAGATGATCTTACAGGATTTGAGTAAGTCAGATCCTGAGTGGTCTATCATGTTATTACGCTACTTCAACCCAATTGGAGCACATCCAAGTGGATTATTAGGAGAAGTTCCAAATGGTATTCCTAATAACTTAGTACCATACATCGCGCGTGTTGCGATTGGTGTAACTGAGAAGGTACGTGTATTTGGTAATGACTACAATACAGTAGATGGCACAGGTGTTCGTGATTACATCCACGTATGTGATTTAGCAGATGGTCATATAGCAGCTGTTAAATATGCACTAGAGCACAAAGGTGTTGAAAAGGTGAACCTTGGTACAGGTAATGGTTATAGTGTATTACAGGTTATTCAAGCATACAGTAAGGCTTGTGGTAGAGAATTACCATATGAAATCTTGCCACGTAGAGCAGGAGATGTTGCGGAATGCTATGCTGATCCAACAAAGGCATTCGAATTATTAGGTTGGAAGGCACAGTACAATATTGATCAGATGTGTAAGGATTCATGGAATTTTACCCAAATGAATCCAAACGGAATCGAGTAGTACTATGATTGGACTAATCATTACTGGTAATGGTATATTTCCAGAAGGTGTAAGTAGTGCAGTTGAGATCCTTTCTGGAAAGTTAGAAGACTATACCACCGTATCCTTTCTATTAGAAGAGACTGTAGATCAATTCATTAATAGACTACGTACTGCAATTGAATCTATGAAGCAAAGTGGCAATATCCTTATCATGGCAGATGTTTTAGATAGTACAACATATCGTGAAGCTTGCACACTTGCAAAAGAGTATGCGGCTGAATGTAATATCGATGTAGTTGCTGGATTAAATATCGGAATGGTTCTACAAGCAAGTATGGCAAGAAGTTATATTCATAACGTGAATGATTTAGCTTCTCTAGCAGTAGAAGCTGGTCATAGCCAGATTGTAGACTTCGATGAAAAACTTCCAGACGAAGATGTCGCTTAAATTAAATGAAAATCTTGTTTGTATATACAGACAAGATTTTTTCATTTGTCTCTACAAAATATTTTATAAAACTTGTTTTCTTCAACAATCACTTAAAAATCATATAGTTATAGGCTATACTATATTTAGTAAATGATAAATATTTTACGTAATGATAAATATGACTACATCATGGAGGGGGGATATCATGATTCTAGGAATGTTGAAGAAAAAGTATCAGTGGTTCAAAGCTATTATGATAGCACTTTTAGTGTTTTCAGTTGGTGCTCCATTACTATTAGTACATGCTGAGGATGAAGGCATTGAAGAAACATCAGATTCTTCAGAAAACACTCTTACATTACTGCAAGCACCATCAACAAATGAAATTTATCTAGATGGTGTTAGTGGAGATGACACAAACGATGGCAGTACTGCCACAAATGCAGTAAAGACATTTGAAAAGGCTAAGGAAATCGCAACTGCAAATCAAACCATTACCACAATCTGGGTAACTGGTACCGTTCCGGTTTCTGGAGAGATATCATTAGCTGGAACAAATGCAATCTTAAAGCGTGAGTCTGCATTTACAGATTATCTGTTAGAGACCCAAGCAGATACTATCTTCCATGATATTACAGTTGATGGAAATAAAGATAATATCACTGCAACTGGCTCCATCTATTCTTTAATTAGAGTAGCGAATGCGATTGCAACAATACAGGATGGAACGGTCCTAGAGAATAATGAAGTAAGAAATTCCAATATTGGCACTGGTGGTGCGGTAATTATTGAAGCTGGTACTTTAAATATGACAGGTGGATACATCCACGATAATCAAGCAAACTGGGGTGGTGCGATTTACCTAGGTGGTAGAGCTAACTTTAATATGTCTGGTGGTGTGATTGAAAACAATCATGCAGTTAGTGATGGTAGTAAGGTTGCGGCAGGTGGAGGTATCGCTTCTTGGTCTGCATATCCTGATGGCACAAATACTACAACGATTAGTGGTACTGCTATGATTCGTCATAATCGTTCTGATGAGATGGGTGGAGGGATTTCGCTTGGTACTAATTCCGCTTCCAATGGAAAAGATAATCTTGTCATGACTGGTGGAACGATAGATGATAATCGCTCTGGAACTGGTGGCGGTGGAATCTTCGTACAAGCTGGTTTTATTGGAAAAAATGCGACTGCAACAATTTCTGGTGGATATATTACAAATAATATAATGACAGGAACAGGACAAGGTAATTTCGCTTTTGGCGGTGGTGGTATCTATGTCAATGGATTTAATAGTATGGTCCCATCATTTCAAAATGGTGAATTAAAGTTAACCAATGCCTTAATAACAAATAATACGGCAGAGATGGAGGGTGGTGGCTACGCTTCCTGCCCAATTTCAAAGACTAAGATTTATTTGAAGAATGGTGTTGCGTTATACGCAAATACGGCAGAAAGCGCAAAAGAAATCTATATTCTGGCAAGTAACTATTATGGAGCACATAGTGGAGATCCTACTTATGAAATATCACCACTGATGCTTGGTGGTACAGCTTATAACTGGAAAGATGATGATGGAAATGAAATTCCACTCAATCATTTATCTGGACAACTACTCGCAATCAATGACGAATACCTAGGTCTTCATACCGATGTGGTACAAGATACAAATGCACAAACACTTGCTAGAGTTATTATTTCTGGTAACTACTCCTTAACAAGAGGTGGAGGTATTGGATCAAATGGTACAGTAGAAATGGGAGAAAGTGATTTAACTTCCATTAGTGTTAGAAAAGAGTGGAAAGATATTCGCTCAAGTGGACTTCCAGAGAGTATCGATATAGAACTTTACCGTGCTATTGCAGGTGAACTACCACAATACGTAGGATATGAGACTATTGTTCCAGATTCTAGTGGCAACTGGGTGATAACATTTGAGAATCTCCCAAAGAATGATGCAAACGGCAATACATTTATATATACGGTAAAAGAACGTCCAGTAGAAGGATATATAGCACTAGTGACGGGTGATCCAGATAATGGATATGTCATTACAAACTCCATTCCAAGAACACCTCCGACATCAGACCATATTCACATATGGTCGCTGATTGTGGTACTATCTATCTCTCTAGTTACTATTCTGACTTTAGGATTACAAAGAAGAGGAAAAGATTTAAATTAGTATAACAGAATAAAGGAAGTCAAAATTAGACTTCCTTTATTCATGAATCATCTATAAAAATATCGATTGATTGGAAGTGCAACTTATTTTTTGACGAAAAAATTGAAAATATGGGAAAAAGTAATAAATTTCACATTTTTTTACAATTTTTGTAACAAAATCAAAAAAATTTTTAAAAATTAAAAATATGAAAAAATCGCATAAAATAAGGATATTTAACACTTTTCGTAAATTTAAAACACGAAAAATACTTGAATATGATTGCAAATGAAAACAGAAAGTGGTTAGAATACAGCCATGATGAAAAATACTATCAAAAAACAAATGGGAATGATTGTGACTGGTGCATTATCTGCAGTATTAGTTGCAGGTTCTGTATCAATAACACATGTAAAGGCAGAAGAAACTGCCAATCCGTTCACAAGTAACGCACTACCAGTTATCACTGTAGATGCACAGGTAGAAGATCCTTATACAGCGATTAAGAACGAAGTCATTAAGCAACGTGCTTTACTCGGTGGATATGATTTGAACTATATCTCACTTGAAAAGAGTGTAGCTGATATTACTGGCTTTGATCGAAACGCAACAGGTATTCAAACTGTTACAGTGAAAGTCAACTTAGCAAGTACAGGGGATAAGGAGGTTGAAAAGAGGCTTGGATATTCCTTTGTACAGAAGGTTGTTGTAAAACTTACACAAGACAGTGCACCTGTAGTACAACTTAAGAGTGATGCCGTTACAGTAAATAATGGTGATACATTCAACGCTTCTAGTTATATTTCCTATATTAATGATGATTCTGGTATCTTACCTGTATTATCAGTAAGTGGTGAAGTAAATATGGATAAAGATGGCGAGTATCCAGTAACTTATACAGTTTCTGATACAGCTGGTCATACTTCAACTGCAGTATTAACAGTTACTGTAAAGACTCCTGTCGAAGTAGCAGTAGCAAAACAAGCTGAAGCAGAAACAAAGGCAGCTGAAATTACAGCACAACTTGAAGCAGTGAAGGCTATTACGGAGCCAACAGCAAGTACAACAACTGAAGCGTCTACTACAACAAATTTAGAAACACAGTTAGCTGAACTTCAGAAGGAAATTGACGCAATTAAAGAAATTGGTAATAACGCAAACGCTGCAGTAGGTAATAACGAGACAATCGATGTTCCTGCTACACCAGCAGCTACAGAGACACCTGCAACTGTTGAAACACCTGCAGTAGAAACTCCAGCAGCTACATGGTAATTAAATTGAATATATCCAACACCACCCGTGGCATTATCCCCGCTAAAATCAATGTTAATCAAGGAATCTTCAATATTCCACTTTCCTACTTCATATCCAGCTATTCCCGTAGCTTCAAAGTGCACATTTTTAAAGTTATATGCCATTTGAAGAGCACCGATACCACCATCTGGCATAATGCCTAATGGATAATAAACACCATCCGTTCTGATTGGAGTAGCATTTAACTTAACAGTTGCATTTTCTACATGAAAATTATCATTATACAATCTTGAAAAGGAATTTGAGGTAACATTAACCACAAGATTTTCTCTTGCAGAGCCATTAATAAATCCATTTAAGCTTACCTGCTCATCATTCTCAAAAGTATATAAACCATCATTCATTTCAGATCCAACTTGTAGATTGAGCGCTGTATTAAAACCCTTCATTGTTAGTGTTGAGCCATTTACAGTCTTGATATGTGACCCACTAGCGATGGTAAGACCATGTTGCAAGCTGTTATCACTCAAGATTACTGTATTCCCTACAAACTCAAGTGTCATATCATTATTTACGACAGCATCTCTAAATGCAGTGTTAGTTGTATCAAATGTTCCACTGACACGAATGATATCACCTGTATGACCTGCAGCCACAGCATCATTAATTGTTGTATATGTAACAGTATTATCATCGTTTAACCAAATCTTACCAGCTTCCTCTGCATTAACTGCAGATGTAAACGACAAGAGATTTCCTAGACCTAATACCAAAGACAATATGAAACCTACGATTTTTCTAACCATCTATTTACCTCCCACAAAAAAATAGCAAAAGTATGCTATTTGTTTTCATATGGTATCATCTAAAAAAAATTCCTCACAACTGATTTGCTCATGTACTGATGGGTTAATTGTACTATACTGTTATAAACCTAAACATAGAATTGGATTCGTAATTACTGATAATACAGTTGAGAC
>ERZ772910.747-NODE-747-length-18011-cov-3.661116_pt1 | contig 18011 bp, 20 predicted proteins | sample MGYA00511357_ERZ772910 | MGnify/ENA primary metagenome ERZ772910 (study PRJEB29015, sample SAMEA2738096) | human oral metagenome | biome: human oral; feature: human-associated habitat; material: saliva | place: China | collected 2193 ... | reverse complement strand
CCCAGCCTCTTTTATTCTCCCAGCATCACCTGCTTGATGGTCAGTTGATCTATCTTCCTGCTGGATACATAGATGAAACTTTCATAGACTAAGGTAAAGATCAACAAAGTTATCAGGCAGATTCCAAAATCAAAATTATAGTCAACTTTCTGAGCTATTGATTTTTCCATCAATCTGAGTAAAAGCTGCATAATCCCATACTGATAGCCCGTTCCTAAGACAAAGCCCAAAAAAGCAAGAAAGCGGTAGGGAGCAAACAAACTCTTATGGCACTCATTTCTGCTATAACCAAAAACCTTCATAATAGCTAGGGTTTCCTGATTTTCCTGCAGGAGCACTCCCAGCGACAGATAGAGGATTGCTACTGACAGGACAGTACCGATTGACATCATCATTATCTGAATAGTTTCATCTGTCAATTCCTTCATGCCATATGATAGTTGAATCATAGCTGAAAAGCACATAGATCCAAAAATGACGAAGAAGATTAATAATTTTCGAGACCAGAGCAGGCTGGCAGAAAAATCTTTTAAAAAGGGACGGTCTTTCCTTATTTTCTTTGTTGCTTTCCTTTTTGGTGGCTTTTGACTAGAGCTGACCCGCTTGAGCAAGTCTAGAGCAGGAAAACGTAGATAATAACTAGCGCAGAGAACGGCTAAAGCAGTAAAAGCTAGAGTCGGTAAGACAACGAGAAACAAGAATAGGGACCAATGTTGCATAATGGTGATTTCAGGCAAAACCCCGCTTTGATTACGCAACTGATAAAAATGCGGCATCATAGCAAAAGAAGATAAATAGCCAGCGCCTGTTCCCAAACCAACTGGAAGACTAAAAATCCAAAACTTTCGAGCAATTTCCCAGTTTTTATAGCCCATAGCCTTTAAAATTCCTAATTCTGGCTTATGCTGGTCAATAAATTGCTGAATGTAAAAGAAGAGGAGGAGCATCGATGTCAGGGATAAAACAGCTCCGCTAATTGATGCAATTAACCAAGAGATAGCAACTTGAGCATCATAAGCAGCTTGAATCTCAGGCAACCAATTTGTTTGATCTAGTAAGCTGATATCCAGATAAAAATTTAAAAAGAGATTGGTCACAAATACCGCACAAAAGCTAATAACTGATACAACGACTAATCTATACAAATCTTTTATTGAAAACATAGCTTACCATCCAATCTCATAGGCCGTTTTGGGCTGGCTATTTGTCTCTATGCTTTGGATCTGTCCGCTATTAATATGGACAACAGTCTTAGCCATCTGAGCAATATTTGTATTGTGGGTCACCATGACCAGCGTAAAGCCTAGCTCTTCTTGAAGACTTGAAATATAGGCCAGAATCTGACGACCTGTTGCTTCGTCCAAAGCTCCAGTCGGCTCATCCAAAAAGAGGACGCGAGGTCTTTTGGCTAGGGCACGTGCAATAGCCACTCGCTGTTGCTCGCCTCCTGAAAGCTGACTTGGATAATGTTGGAGTTTATCACCTAAACCTAAAGCCTCTAAAATACGGACGTAATCTTGATTGCCTGCTAGGTTGGCTCCCATTTTGACATTTTGCTCCACTGTGAGATTTGGAAGTAAGAAATACTGCTGAAAAATAAAGGCAGTCTGCGCTCGACGAAAAGCCGTCAATTGAGCTTCTGTCAGCTGGGATAGATCTTCCTCGCCGTAGTACACATGACCACTGTCTGGTTTTTCTAGACCTGATAGAACATTGAGCAAGGTTGACTTCCCAGAGCCAGAAGCTCCCAAAATGACCAAGTAATCTCGATCAGCAATCTCCAAGTCGATCCCTTTTAAAACTTCTCTTCCGTTGTAGGACTTGCAAATTTCCTTTAATCTAATCATTCTTGTTTCCTTTCATTTCCTTTAGGAGGGCAGTAAATACTTGCGTCAAACGTTCTGTCACTTCCTCCTGACTAAAAGAATAAATACCCGATGCTATCATGCTAGCCAAACCATGAGAATAGATAAACAAATGCTGATACACGAACTCTGCACTTTCTATGTGCATGGGATAATCCTCCACAATCGACTCTAATATCTGCTGATAACTATGGTCTTTCTGAGGTAAAAAGTCCTTGAAAGACTCAATGGGGTGCTTGTGAGGATTTAGATAGAGAATTTTAAAAAGCTGAGGTTCCTGACTAGCAAAAAGGATATAAGCCATACCAACTGCTCTGAAAGGCTTGGCCCGCTCCAAAGCCGAACGAATATATTGGACTAGGACAAACTCAGCTGCCCGAACAACCGAATGACTTAAATCCTCCATATTTTCAAACTGACCGAAAATAACCTTAGGACTAGACTGTAAACGTTCAGCCAGAGAACGAGCAGTCAAACCAGCTAAGCCGGCTTCTCTGACAATCCCTAGAGCTGCTTGAATAATCTCATCACGAGTAAATTTATTTTTAGGTGGCATAGAAACTCCTTTCGAGAACAACTGTTGCGCAACGGTTGTTTCTTTAACTATAATATCACACAAAACATTAAAATACTAGAAAATAGAAGCCTCTCGGCTTCTATTTTCTAGTATTTTCTAAAACATCGATAGCTCTCTTCCAAAAGTTTCTCAATAGAAAGTTTAGAAAGCTCTGCTCATTCGCCACTGATTTCTTGCTTGACTTAGGGTCAATGGAAAGGAATGGGTGGCTAAAAAGCATTCTCATCTCCTCAAAGACTAGGCATAAGGCTGCAATTCTGGATTGATTGGTGTGTTTGCTAGATTATTGGCATAATTACAGAGGGTCGCAAGGCTGACACCTAGAACTACATCCAGAGCATTCTCATGTGTATAGCCCGCTTCTAGGAAGTCTGCCAAAGCCTCATCTCCAACCCGTCCCTTGGTATTAATGACAGCAATGGTAAATTTGGCAAGTGTATCTAGCTTCGGATCTGTATCTATCGGCGTACGATTGCGTAGAGCCTCCAAAAGATCGTCATTCATTTGAATCTGCTTGATTGAAAAGGCTGTATGGCCCGCTACACAGAAAGCGCAGCCGTTGGTAACCGCGGCCGTAATCTGCACTACTTCACGCTCAGTCGGTGTCAGACTGTTACGACGATTGATGGCTCCAACCGTCCGATAAGTTTCCAAAGCCGTTGGCGCATTGGCCAAAAGACCGATAAGATTGGGAATGTAGCCACCGTTATCTTTTTGAACAGTTTCTAAAACCTCTTTCACCTCAGCCGGTGCGGACTCAATTGTGTGGATAGTAAATTCTGACATATGAAACCTCATTTCTTTTGATTAGCAACTATCTTAACATAGGTTTAACAGCTTGTATAATATATATTTTATATGACCTCTATAAAGAGAATATATTGCTACATGTCAAACCAAAATATATTACCACCTTAACTGCCTCCATACCTCTCTCAAGCAAGAAAAAGAAGCCCTAAGGCTTCTGACTAATATTTTCTAAAACGCTGATAGCGCTCTTCCAAAAGTTGCTCAAGGGAAAGTTTAGAAAGTTCCGCTAATTCGGTACTGATTTCTTGCTTGACTGCAGCTAAGAGCTCATTTTTATTAAAGCCACGTTCGGGGATAACCTTATCAACGACACCCATCTGCAAAAGCTCGTGCGAGGTGATTTTCATCATCTCTGCCGCCTCCATTGCTCGGCTGCCATCCTTCCATAAAATAGAAGCAAAGCCTTCCGGACTGAGAATGGCATACATGGAATTTTCCAGCATCCAGACCTTGTCAGCCACTGCCAAGGCCAGTGCCCCGCCAGAGCCACCCTCACCAATGATAATGGCAATAATGGGCACTTTCAGATCGCTCATTTCCATGAGATTACGGGCAATGGCTTCTCCCTGTCCGCGCTCCTCAGCACCGACGCCAGGATAGGCACCAGCCGTATTGATAAAGGTCACGACTGGACGGCCAAATTTCTCAGCCTGCTTCATGAGACGTAGAGCCTTGCGATAGCCTTCCGGATGGGGCTGACCAAAGTTCCGTCGCAAATTATCCTGCAAATTGCGACCTTTTTGAATACCTACCACTGTGACTGGCTGACCATTTAAGGTTCCGATACCACCAATGACAGCACCATCATCACGGAAACTACGATCTCCGTGCAATTCCACAAAATCATCAAAAATGCCTTGGGCAAAATCCAGAGCCGTCAAACGGGACTGATCACGCGCTGCTTTGATAATCTGACTGATTTTTGTCATTGGTCACCTCCATGAAAGCTCAAGAGAGTAGCAATCCGTTCCCGCAATTCACCACGCTTGACTATCGCATCAACAAAGCCATGCTCCAGCAAAAATTCTGCCTTTTGAAAGTCATCTGGCAATTTTTCCCGTACAGTAGACTCAATAACCCGACGGCCAGCAAAGCCTACCAAGGCCTGCGCTTCTGCCAAGATAATATCACCTTCCATAGCAAAAGAGGCTGTGACACCACCTGTTGTCGGATCTGTCAAAACGGTCAGGTAAAAAAGACCAGCCTTTGAATGACGTTGTACAGCAGCAGACGTTTTGGCCATTTGCATCAGGCTCATGATGCCCTCCTGCATGCGGGCACCGCCAGAAGCCGTAAACAGAACGACTGGCAATTTATGCTCTGTCGCATACTCAAAGAGACGGGTAATCTTTTCACCGACAACCGTTCCCATGGAAGCCATGATAAAGTTGGAATCCATGATCCCAAGGGCTGTTTTTTGTCCCTTGATACTAGCTGTCCCCGTCAAAACAGCCTCATCCAGACCAGTCTTCGCCCGTGTCTCTGCTAGCTTTTCTCGATAATTTGGGAAACGCAAGGGATCTGTCGTCTCAATACCAGTGAACAATTCCTCAAAGCTTCCTTGATCCACCGTCAAACTCAGACGCTCAAAAGCTGAAATCCGAAAAGTATAGCCACAGCTTGGACAGACACGCTCTGCCCCCAAATCTTTTTGATAAATGGTATGCTTACAACCTGGGCACTTAGAAAAAAGCTCATCTGGAACTTCTGGTTTTGGCTGAGGCAAGGCACGAGAGGAACGATTAGGATTGATCCGAATATATTTATCCTTTTTTGAAAACAAAGGCATTGCTTACTCCTTCATTAAATTTTAGAGTGATTCTGCTTCTTTCAAACAAAATCACTCCTTGTCATCTATTTTTTCTCTTGATAAGCCGGAAGGAACTTCTCCATGAGAAAGGCTGTATCATAATCACCAGCAATCACATTAGGATCTGAAATCAAATCCAACTGGAAACTACTATTGGTCACAACACCGTCAATTTCTAGCTCATAGAGAGCCCGTTGCATCTTCATCAGGGCATCAAAGCGATTTTCCCCATGAACGATGATTTTGGCAATCATGCTGTCATAGTAAGGGGGAATAGTGTAACCAGGATAGACCGCAGAATCCACGCGCAGTCCCACTCCGCCACTTGGCAGATAAAGATTGGAAATCTTGCCTGGGCTCGGTGCAAAGTTAAAGGCTGGATTTTCAGCATTGATCCGACATTCAATCGCATGACCAAGAATCTCAACATCTTCTTGACTGAAGGACAGCTCTTGACCATCTGCAATCTTAATCTGCTCTTTAACAATATCCACACCGGTAACAAACTCAGTCACTGGATGCTCAACCTGTACCCGAGTATTCATCTCCATAAAGTAGAATTCACCCTTGGCTTCATCCAGCAGAAATTCAATCGTTCCGGCATTTTCATAGCCGACAGACTCAGCAGCCCGAACAGCTGCTTCCCCAATCTGCTGACGCAAGGTTTTCCCAATTGCCACAGATGGACTTTCTTCCAGCACCTTCTGATTATTCCGCTGCAAAGAGCAATCCCGCTCGCCCAAGTGGACCACATGCCCCTGCTGATCTGCCAAAATCTGCACTTCAATATGGCGCGCTGGATAGATGACTCGCTCCATATACATGGCACCATTCCCAAAAGCCGCTTTGGCTTCACTAGAAGCAGACTCAAAGGCTGCTACTAAATCCTCAGGCTTTTCGACCTTACGAATGCCTTTACCGCCGCCACCAGCAGAAGCTTTAAGCATGACTGGATAACCAATCTTTTCGGCGACTTCCAAAGCTTCTTCAGCGGTATGGACTTCCCCATCAGAACCCGGGATAACTGGCACTTTCGCCTTAATCATCTGAGCCCGAGCATTAATCTTGTCCCCCATCAAGTCCATGACAGCACCTGAAGGTCCAATAAACTTAATGCCAACTTCTTCGCACATAGTCGCAAATTTAGAGTTTTCGCTCAAAAAACCAAAACCAGGGTGGATAGCTTCCGCCCCTGTTAGAACAGCAGCAGATAGGACAGCGTTCATATTCAGATAAGAATCCGTAGACTTGGCTGGCCCAATACAGACTGCTTCATCAGCCAGTAAGGTATGGAGTGCTTCCTTGTCAGCCGTTGAATAGACGGCGACCGTATCGATTCCAAGCTCGCGAGCTGCACGAATAATTCTGACCGCAATTTCCCCACGGTTAGCAATTAAAATTTTACGAAACATGGTGAAATCTCCTCTTTCTTATTGACCAATCGCAAAGGTTAAGGTTCCGCTGGCTGCAAGTTTTCCGTCAACTTCGGCCTTGGCCTCTACCACTGCAATGGTGCCGCGGCGCTTGACAAACTTGGCCGTCATAATCAGTTGGTCACCTGGTACAACTTGCTTTTTGAACTTAACCTTGTCCATACCAGCATAGAAGACCAGCTTGCCCTTATTTTCTTCTTTAGACAATTCCAGCACACCAGCCGTTTGAGCCAGAGCTTCCATGATCAAGACACCTGGCATAACTGGATACTGGGGAAAATGACCGTTAAAGAAAGGCTCGTTGATTGTCACATTTTTCAGAGCGACAATCTCATCTTCACTGACTTCCAAAACGCGGTCTACCAAAAGCATGGGATAGCGGTGCGGAAGTGCTTCTTTTATTGCATTGATATCAATCATTTGATGCGTACCAGCCCTTTCCCAAACTCAACCATTTCTTCATTTTGGACTAAAACTTCCGTGATAACACCATCTTTAGGTGCTGGAATTTCATTCATGACCTTCATGGCTTCAATGATCATCAGAGTTTGACCTTTTTTCACTTGGTCACCTACGTTCACAAAAGCTGGTTTATCTGGACCAGCGGCCAAGTAGGCCACGCCGACTAATGGACTTTCCACGACATCGCCTTCAGCAGCAGGTGTTGGAGCCTCTGGAGCCACTTCAGGAGCTGCAGTTGGAGCTGCTTGGGGAGCTGGCTCAAGCACAGGTGCGCTTGCTGGCTGCACAGGAGCTACGATTGGAGCTGCACTGACTGCTGGAGCTGTTGCAACTGCGGCTTGCCCTTCATTCTTGCTGAAAGTCAGCTCATCACTTTGATTTTTATAAGAAAATTCACGCAGACTTGATTGGTCAAACTGAGCCATCAAGTCTTTAATTTCATTGATATTCATCTAGCCCTCCCAACGCTTGAATGCTAGAACAGCATTGTGGCCGCCGAAGCCAAATGTATTGGAAATCGCATAAGGAATCTCTTGCTCCTTGCCTTCCCCAAATACAACATTTGCTTCAATATAATCTGATACTTCTCTTGTACCAGCTGTTTTTGGTACAAAACTGTGGCGCATCGCTTCAATAGTCGCAATCGCTTCAACTGCACCAGCTGCACCCAGCAGGTGACCAGTGAATGATTTGGTGGATGAAACAGGGACTTCCTTACCAAAAACAGCTACAATGGCACCACTTTCACCTTTTTCATTAGCAGGAGTTGAAGTTCCGTGGGCATTGACATATGCTACTTGATCAGGAGAAATTTCTGCCTCTTCCAAAGCCAGTTTAATCGCCTTAATCGCGCCTTGACCTTCTGGATGAGGTGAAGTCATATGGTAAGCATCACAGGTATTCCCATAACCAACTACTTCAGCCAAGATGGTTGCTCCACGTTTTTCAGCGTGTTCAAGACTCTCGAGAACCAACATCCCAGAACCTTCTCCCATGACAAAACCGTTACGATCTTTGTCAAATGGAATAGAAGCACGAGTTGGATCTTCTGTAGTTGATAGGGCAGTCAAAGCTTGGAAACCGGCGATGGCAAAAGGAGTGATTGATGATTCTGATCCACCAACTAGCATGACATCTTGGAAACCAAACTTAATAGAGCGGAAGGCATCTCCAATGGCATCATTTGATGAGGCACAGGCTGTATTGATTGATTTACAGATACCGTTTGCTCCAAAGCGCATAGCAACATTTCCTGAAGCCATATTTGGCAAGGCTTTTGGAAGTGTCAATGGCTTAACACGTTTTGGGCCTTTTTCATGAAGACGGATAACTTGGTCTTCGATTTCTTTAATTCCCCCAATACCTGAGGCAACGATGACACCAAAACGATCTTTATCAATTGCTTCTACATCAAGATTAGCATTTGTCACCGCTTCTTGAGCTGCATACAAGGCATACAAAGAATAGTTATCAAAACGGTTGGTATCTTTTTTGACAAAGTATTTATCAAATGGGAAATCTTGAACTTCTGCCGCATTGTGCACAGCAAATTCGCTGTGGTCAAACTTAGTGATTTCTCCAATTCCAATTTTCCCAGTTTGCAAACTGTTCCAAAATTCTTCTGGAGTATTTCCGATAGGAGAGGTCAATCCGTAACCTGTTACTACAACTCGATTTAGTTTCATCTGTCTTACCTATATCTTTCTTTTTTTACATGCTAAGTCCGCCATCAACAGCGAGAACTTGTCCAGTCAAATAATCCTGTCCAGCCAGGAACACTGTAGCATCTGCGATATGTTCTGCTTGACCGAAATGTTTCATTGGGATTTGAGCCAGAGAAGCTTCTTTGATTTTTTCAGAAAGCCCGTCTGTCATATCTGATTCGATAAAGCCTGGGGCAATCACATTGACACGGATATTGCGCCCAGCTACCTCACGAGCAACCGACTTAGAAAATCCAATCAAGCCAGCTTTAGAGGCTGCATAGTTGGCCTGACCGACATTACCAGTCAAACCGACAACACTTGATAGGTTGATAATTGCTCCCTGACGAGCCTTGGTCATTGGTTTCAAGACAGCTTGCGTCATATTGAAGGCTCCAGTCAGATTGACCTTCAGCACTTGCTCGAAGTCTTCCTCTGTCATCTTGAGCATAATCTTATCGCGGGTAATTCCAGCATTGTTGACCAAGATATCTACAGAACCCAAAGCCGTAATCGCCTCCTCAACCATTCGCTTGGCATCAGCGCCATCAGATACATCACCTGAAATAGCCACGACCTTGATCGGATAACCAGCAAACTCAGCTAAAACTTCGTCTGAAATTTGACCGCGACCGTTCAAGACAATATTGGCACCTGCACTTGCAAACTTATGTGCAATGGCCAGACCAATCCCACGGCTAGAGCCAGTAATAAAAACATTTTTATTCTTTAATTCCATTGATATTCCCCATTATTTTTCCAGTAGGGCTGTCAAAGTCTCTACACTTTCAACAGAATGAACAACTGCCGATTTATCAATTTTCTTCATAAAGCCAGACAGGACTTTCCCTGGGCCAATCTCGATAAATTCTGTCACACCAGCTTCCTGCATTTTAGCGATACTGTCATAGAAACGAACTGGTTCTATGATCTGGCGGGTCAGCAATTCCTTAATTCTGCTAGCTTCCATAATATCCGCTTCTGTATTGCCAACTAGCGGAAGCTGAAATTCAGTAAATTCCGTTTCAGCCAAGACCTGAGCTAATTTCTCACTAGCTAGTTTCAAGAGTGCTGTATGGAAAGGCCCAGAAACGTTCAGCGGAATCAAGCGTTTCACACCTGCTTCCTTGAGTAATTCCACCGCTTTATCCACCGCTGCTACATCGCCCCCGATGACGATTTGACCTGGAGTGTTGTAATTAGCTGGAGAGACCACGCCCAGCTGGCTAGCTGTCTGGCAGGCCTCCTCAATAAGAGCCACATCCGCATTCAGGACCGCAACCATCTTTCCAGAGCCAGCAGGAGCTGCTTCTTCCATGAAAGCTCCGCGTTTAGCGACTAGAGCTAGCGCTGTTTTGAAGTCCAGCGCACCAGCAGCTACCAAGGCAGAGTATTCACCCAGAGAGAGACCGGCTACCATAGCAGGACGGATTCCTTTTTCAGCCAGCAGGCGATAAATAGCCAGAGAAGTTGTCAAAATTGCTGGCTGAGTATAGCGAGTTTGGTTGAGTTTTTCCTCATCTTGGTCAATCAGCGCCCGAACATCATAGCCCAGGACCTGACTAGCTTCCTCAAAGGTCGACTTGACCACATCATACTGCTCATAGAGGTCACGAGCCATCCCCAGATACTGGGCTCCCTGACCGGCAAAGAGAAAGGCTGTTTTAGTCATTTCTAGTAACTCCTGCCCAACGTTTCGCTTCTTGCTGAATCTTTTCAGCAGCGCCATAATAGATATCCTTGAGGATTTCTTCGACTGTTTCTTCCTTGCTGATCAAGCCGGCAATCTGACCAGACATGACCGAACCATTTTCCACATCGCCACGGACAACCGCATTGGCCAAGGCACCAGCACCTAGATTTTCAAAAACAGTCAAATCTGGAGTTTCTTGCTTGAAGGCTTCTTTTTCAGCTTTTTCGATTCCAGCTTTAATGTCTTTTGGAAGTTGATCTTTAGTTGAAGGGTTAGCTTGAGTTGCACCAGCATCAGCAGTAGCAGCTTGTTCTTTATTTCTTAATTTTTTCTCAGTTTCTTTATTAGCTTCAGCTTTTTCGTTATCATCTGCTAATTCAGCAAGAACATCACCAGCTTTTAAATCACCAGATTCTACAGCAGTTAGGATATCTTTTTTACCTAATGCTTTTTTAGCTTCTTCTTTATTTGTAATCTTAGCATCAGCATCGATATCTTTTTCTAATTGATCTAAAGCTTTTGATAAAGCATCTTTAGAATCTGCTTCTTCTTTCTTAGCGTCTTCTTCTTTTTTAGCTTCTTCTTTAGCTTTTGCGTCAGCTTCAGCAGCTTTTTCTTTAGCAGCGGCTAATTCATCATCTGCAGTTTTTTTAGCTTCTTCAGCTTTAGTTTTTGCAGCATCAGCTTCAGCAGCCTCTTTTTTCTCAGTTTCAAGTTTTGTAGCTGCTTCGCTAGCTGCCGGAGTAGTTGTATCTACTTTTGCTTGAGCTTCAGTAACTTTTTCTTCAGCTTTTTTAGCGTCAGCTTCAGCTTGTTTAATTTCTGGACTTGTAACTTCTGATTTAGGAGTTGCAGTTTCTCCAGCAGGTTGTGGTGTAGTATCTGCAGGTTGTGTAGTTGCAGGTTGTGTGGCTGCAGGTTGTTCTGTTGTTTCAGCAGCATGTGCTACAGCTGCTCCAGTAGTCGCAACACCGATACCAACAAGTACGGATGCTACACCTACCTTAAATTTACGTAATGAATATTTTCTTTGTGTTGTCATAAAATAAATCCCCTTTTTCTTATAAATAATAATAATAATGACTGTGTTTCTAAAATGTTTGTTTTGAAGTTATAAACAGAACTTTTAGAGACAATTAGTGTATTCATAATTTCTATTATACTAGAAGAAAAACTATAAAACAAGAACTTTGGTAAGTTATGTAATTTAATACTTGTATAGTAAATTGATATTTCGAAAATTTTAAAATAAATAAAATTATATAAAAAATGGAAAGAGAGAAGAAATGAAAAGAAAAGTTTTAATTTTACTGATATGTGGAATATTACTAGCCAGCTGCTCAGTAAAAACAACAGATAAAGGAAATGCAGAAAAAGTTGATGTTTCAAGTAGTAAAGATGTTACTAAAAATGATAATAAATCTGAAGAAGAAAAAAATAATGAAGAAGTAAATAATGAAGAATAATATAAAAGTCGTAGATTTATCTGCGACTTTTTTTGTAAAGATATTTTCATATTAATATGTAATAATTTGAGAAAAATAATTGAAAAAAGCGTAATAAAAGTATATAATAGTAATATCAAGAAGGTATATTTAAATGGAGGATTAAAATGGGATTTTTATCAAAATTATTTGGAAATAAAGAAGAAAAAGTAGAAGAGCTAGTACTTAAAGCTTATATGAAAGGGAAAGTAGTTGATATTACTGAAGTACCAGACCCAGTATTTGCTCAAAAAATGATGGGAGATGGATTTGCTATTATTCCTGAAGAAGGAACACTAGTATCACCTGTAGCTGGAGAAATCATTCAAGTATTCCCAACTAAACACGCATTTGGTATTAAATCAGGAGATATTGAATTACTTATTCACGTTGGATTAGAAACTGTAGCAATGAAAGGTGAAGGTTTCGATGTAAAAGTATCTGCTGGGGATAAAATTGAAGTAGGTCAAACATTACTAACTTATGATTTAGAATTAGTAAAAGAAAAAGCTAAGGATATTATTACTCCTTGTGTTGTTACAAATATGGATGCAATAGAAAGTATCAATGTTTTAAAACTTAATGAAAATGTAGACTTTTCACAAGAAGTAGCAAATTTAAAACTTAAATAGACTTTCGTCTATTTAAGTTTTAAATATTAGTATGAAATTATGAATGACAAGAAATTTTGGAAGATAATTTATCTTTATATTACAAAGTATAGGTACAGTATTTTATACTATAGACCTGAAAAAAAAGATGTTTGGCTTATTAATGAAGATAATGAAATAATAAGATTTATTTATAGCGAATACTTTAGATCAACAGAAATAGATAGTGTTATATCAAATATAATTAGAAATGATGAACGCTTGAAAAAAATGTTTAAACTAAATAGTTTGAAGATAAAAGTTCTATGTGTTTCCCCAGAATTTGACGATATAGTACTTGACTATAAAAAATATAGAATATCTAGTAAATTGTTTATTGAAAGATTTTTATATAATGATAAAAACAAGAAAATTTTTGTTCAAGAAAAAGATTTACAATTTATTGATGAAACTCCTGATACTGAAAGATATAAAACTAGAGTTATAGAGTTATATAAAAGAAATACAGTAAATAGGAGTGTATTTAATTTAAAATACAATATTTTAACTGGAATATATTTACTATTTTTTATATTACATTATTTTTTACTTTATGTAACTCATGGTGAAAAATCAATTTATAAATATTTAGAATATAGATATCAAAATATCATAAGTGGACAGTTTTATAGAGTTTTTACAAGTGCATTTGTAATAGATGATATAAAAAGCCTTGGATTGATTGTCCTTATAACTGCGGTATGTTCAGTATTGTTGAACAAATCATTAAATTTATTAAATTCGGTAATTACGATTTTAGTAGTATCACTAATACTTAATTTATTCCTAATAATAGGATTCTCTGTTGATGTTAATATAGCAGTAGTTTCTTATTTTGGGGCATTAGGTTCTTTATTTATTAGTCAACTAAGTGAGAAAAATGACAATAAAAAGTTTATGTATGTAAGTGCTATATCAATAGTATACATAGCCTGTATGGTTGCGCTGTTTAGAATATCAATAGTTTTAAGTCTTTTAGCATTTATAATAGGGGTATTTATACAGCTAGCACTAATGAAAAAACGTAATCTCTATATAATATTAGCAAGTGCTTTAGGTATTTCCATTTTAGGGCTTGGTTTAAATTTAGCAGGTGTAAATACAAAGAATGCAATAAATAATTATAGATTAGGAAGAATAGAAAAGAGATTGCAAAATACTTATGCAGATGAGCAAATTTTTAGTCTAGAAAAAGAACTTGATTCAAAAAACAGGTCAGCATTGACTTACTATGAATTAGGTATGATAAAAATGTCTCAATCATCTGTTCAAGATGCCAAGAAAGTTTTTAATGAAGGAAAAGATTTCGATAATACTTTTGCACCATTTTATTACAATCTAAGTCTTATAGAGCGTCAAGGTGGTAATTATAATAGTGCTAAAGAGTATGCTCAAAAAGCTTATGAACTAAATAAAATTGATAAATATAAAAATTTAGTAGATGAGTTAAGTAAATATTAAGGGTGAAGATTATGCAAACTTTTTATGATTTACAACAATTTTTAAAATCTTTTGGTATATTAATATACATGAAAGATAGAAAACATACGTTAAGTATGGTAGAATATGAAGTAAGAGAATTAAGACGACTAGAATTAATTTCTAAAGAAGAATTTCTAAGAGCTATGGCAATAATTAAACATGAAATTAATCTGGAACTAGTAGAAGGGTAGGAGATAAGAATGGACAACAGTCTTATATTTTTGAAAGTTCGAAAAAGAATAGAAGAAGATGTTATGAAAATTGAAGAAATGATATTAGCATGTTTATCGGTAAAAGGTGATAAAAAATGCCCGTTATACCAAGACGTAATTGATACGCAAATATATGGTTTATCTAAGGAGATAAATTTGGCGGTAGAAATCGGATGTATGACTAATGAAGCAGGAAAAGAAATCCTTGCAGAGTTAGAAGAAAAAGTAAGCTTAATCTATTCTACTGACTTACAGAGTAAAGTGAACTAATAATGGTATATAGAAAAGCATTAAAATCAGTAAAACATGAAAAAAGACATACTAAGTTAGATATTACCAATACACTAGTGTTGTTAGTTTTACTAACATTAAGTTGTATAATGGTTTATAGTGCTAGTATGATAGGAAATAAGTATGGGATTTTTACATCTTCAGTTCCAGTAGAAACTACTTATTTTTTAAAACGACAAGCAATATGGGCTGTATTATCGTTTGTAACATTTATATTTATCTCTGTTGCAATTCCATTTGAAGTTTTTAGAGATAAAAACATTCTACAATATGGATTTTTTGCAATGGTGATATTATTAGTTATTCCATTTGCATCTTCATCAATTAACGGTGCTAGATCATGGATAAGGTTAGGAGCTCTTAGTTTCCAGCCATCTACATTGGCACAATTATTTATTATAATATACATGGCGTTCATATTAGAAACCAGAAAAGATAAACTTAGAAAAGTTTGTACAAGTAATGAATTAATAAATATTTTTTGGATTCCGTTATTTTTAATAGCGATAATTTTCTTCCAGAATGATACAGGTATGATGTTAATCACGTTATCAGTAGTAGGAATTATGACACTATGTTCTAATATGCATTTTAAAAATATAAAAAGATTGCTAACTTTAGCAGTTATGGCAATAGTTATTGTTGTTGCTTTACTTTTTGTAAAAAGTGCGTTTTCTAGTGGTTCTTCATATAGAACAAATCGTATAAAAGTATTCTTAAATCCATTCTCAGAAGATTTAAGTGCAGCAGCTGATCAAGTTATAAACTCTTATATTGCTTTTGGTAATGGTGGATTATTTGGTAGAGGGTTAGGAAACTCGATACAAAAACTAGGATACTTGCCAGAGGCGCATACAGACTTTATCTTAGCTATTATAGCTGAGGAGCTAGGTCTTGTAGGAGTATTATTCGTAATAGGGCTTTTAACAGCGCTTATATGTCGCGTTATTATTGCAGGAACGAAATCGCGCAATACGTTTGCTGCTATGTATTGTATAGGATTTGCTAGCTTATTAGTTGTTCAATCAGTAGTAAATATTGGTGGGATTACAGCTTCTATACCAATGACGGGGGTTCCTTTACCATTTGTAAGTAATGGGGGAAGTTCGATGTTTATATTGAGTATAGGATTAGGGATAGCAACTAATGTATTAGCTCATGTGAAATATATAAGAGGAAATAAATAAAAGATTTTAGAGAGGTATTCTTCATTTATTGAAGGTATCTCTTTTTTATTATAATAAAGCATAGAAAATATTAATAAAATTCAACTGTTAACTTGCTAAGTTTTGATATTCAAGCTATAATATTAAAGGTAACTTTTAAAGGAGATTATAAATGAAATTAGAAGAATTTGACTTTTATTTACCTGAGGAACTTATAGCTCAAACACCTTTGTTAAAAAGAGATACTAGTAAGTTACTTACGATAAATAGAAAAGAAAATACATATGAGCATAAAGTATTCTCTGATATTATTGATTATTTCAATCCAGGAGATACTTTAGTTTTAAATAATACTAGAGTTATGCCAGCACGTTTATATGGGCAAAAAGATACAGGAGCTGCTATAGAGGTATTGCTCTTGAAAAATAAAGAACATAATATGTGGGAATGCTTAGTAAAACCTGCTAAAAGAATAAAAGTAGGAAGTATTGTATCATTTGGTGACGGTATTATGGAGGCTGAATGTGTTAAAGTTCTTGACGATGGCTTTAGATATTTTGAATTCAAGTATGAAGGAATTTTCCAAGAGCGTTTAGATGAATTAGGAACAATGCCCTTACCGCCATATATTAAAGAAAGACTAACTGATAAAGAACGTTATCAAACAGTTTATTCAAAAGAAGTAGGAAGCTCTGCTGCTCCAACAGCCGGATTACATTTTACAAATGAATTATTAGATAAAATAAAACAAAAAGGTGTTAATATAGTATATCTTACTCTTCATGTTGGATTAGGTACATTTAGACCAGTTTCTGTTGAAAATATAGAAGATCATGATATGCATTCTGAATATTATACGCTTGATGAAGAAACTGCTAATGTTATAAATGAAACTAAGAAGAATGGTGGAAGAGTATTTTCTGTAGGTACGACTTCTACAAGAACATTAGAGACAATTGCAAGAGATAATGATGGGGAAATAGTTCCTGCATCGGGTTGGACAAATATTTTTATTTATCCAGGTTTTGAATTTAAATGTGTAGATGGTTTAATAACAAACTTCCATCTACCAAAATCATCGCTAATAATGTTAGTGAGTGCTTTTTATAATAGAGAAAAAGTACTAGAACTATATAAAATTGCAGTAGAAAATAAATATAGATTCTTCAGTTTTGGAGATGCAATGATAATAATTTAGTAAAAGAAAGGAAAAATTTTATATGAGAGATGTAAAAGAAAATGCAGTATGGTATGAACATATAAAAACTTGTAAGCAATCTGGTGCAAGATTAGGGATTGTTCATACGCCGCATGGTAGTTTTGAGACACCAGTATTTATGCCTGTTGGAACTCAAGCCACTGTTAAAACAATGTCACCAGAAGAAGTAAAAGCTATGGGGGCAGATATAATCTTATCAAATACTTACCATTTATGGTTACGTCCGGGAGAAAAGATAGTAGAAAAAGCTGGTGGATTGCACAAATTTATGAATTGGAATGGAAGCATCCTAACTGATTCGGGAGGATTCCAAGTATTCTCTTTAAGTGATTTTAGAAAAATCGAAGAAGAGGGTGTGCATTTTAAAAACCACCTTTCAGGAGAAAAATTATTTTTATCTCCAGAAAAAGCAATGCACATTCAAAATTCATTAGGTTCAGATATTATGATGGCATTCGATGAGTGTCCTGATTTTAACCATGATTATAAATATATTCGTCAATCTGTAGAAAGAACTAGTCGTTGGGCAGAAAGATGTTTAGAGGCTCATAAAAATCCAAAAACACAAAGTATTTTTGGGATAGTTCAAGGAGCAGGATACAATGATTTACGTGAACAAAGTGCTAAAGATTTAGTAAGTATGGACTTTCCAGGTTACGCTATAGGTGGGTTATCCGTTGGAGAACCGAAACATGAGATGTACAGAGTTTTAGAGCATGTAACGCCATTACTACCAGCAAACAAAGCTAGATATTTAATGGGAGTAGGTTCACCGGATGCCTTATTCGAAGGGGTATTAAGAGGTATTGATATGTTTGACTGTGTATTACCTACTCGTATAGCACGTAACGGAACATGTATGACATCAGAAGGACGTGTTGTAATTAAAAATGCTAAATACGCAGAAGACTTTGGACCATTAGACCCAGAATGTTCTTGTTATTGCTGTAAAAACTATACAAGAGCATATCTTCGTCATCTATTTAAAGCTGATGAAGTCTTTGGAGCTCGTTTAGCAACTACTCATAATATTCATTTCTTAATTAATATGATGAAAAATATTCGACAAGCAATAATGGAAGATAGACTATTAGACTATAAAGAAGAATTTTTTGAAAAATATGGATTAAACAAAGAAAATCCTAAAAATTTCT
>ERZ772910.746-NODE-746-length-18014-cov-3.193663_pt1 | contig 18014 bp, 16 predicted proteins | sample MGYA00511357_ERZ772910 | MGnify/ENA primary metagenome ERZ772910 (study PRJEB29015, sample SAMEA2738096) | human oral metagenome | biome: human oral; feature: human-associated habitat; material: saliva | place: China | collected 2193 ... | reverse complement strand
ATTCTTCAGGTTTGGCAAATTTCACCATTTCAACCTTGTGGAATTGGTGCAAACGAATCAAACCACGAGTATCACGACCAGCAGAACCAGCTTCAGAACGGAAAGAAGGACTCATTGCTGTGAATTTGATTGGCAATTCTGCGCCATCCAAAATTTCCCCACGATAGTAGTTAGTCAAAGGAACTTCAGCAGTTGGAATTAAAACAAAACCACGGTCATCTTTCAATTCAAAAGTGTCTTCTTTAAATTTAGGATATTGACCCGTTCCAAACATTGACTCTTGATTAACCATATAAGGAGTAATCATTTCAGTATAACCTTCTTTACCGTGCTCATCAAGCATGAAGTTATAGAGTGCACGTTCAAGTCTTGCGCCAGCACCTTTGTAGAATAGGAAGCGTGAACCAGTGACTTTACCACCCCGTTCCCAATCCAAAATTCCTAAATCTTCACCCAAATCCCAGTGAGCTTTAGGTTCAAAATTGAAAGTTGGAGTTTGACCAACACGACGAACCTCAACATTATCATCTTCATCAGCACCAATTGGTGTACTTTCATGAGGAAGATTTGGCAACATGATAATGATTTCATTCAAGTTTTCTTCGATTTCAGCAAGTTCAGCATCAATGGCTTTGATTTCAGCAGAAACTTTTTGCATTGCAGCAATTTGTGCGCTGGCATCGCCTTTTGCACGTTTTACTTGAGAAATTTCATCAGAAACGCTATTACGTTCAGCTTTCAAAGCCTCAGATTTTACAATGAGTTCACGACGTTTAATATCTAAGTCATGAAGTTTTTCAAGTTTCTCTTTTTCAACACCACGAGTGGCTAATTTTGCAGCAACACCGTCAAAATCAGCACGAATTTTTTTAATATCAAGCATAAGCTCTCCTTTATTTTTATATAAAACTTACTGACAAGAATATTTTAGAAAACGTTCTGTCAGTAGAAAAAAAGCGCCCAAATTCAAAAAGAATTAGGGCGCGGTAATCGCACGGTTCCACCTAAATTATCTATTTATTTACTGACGAAAACTGATATTCAAGCTGTCAGTAAAAATAGAACTCAAGTCACTTGTAACGTAAGCAGACGTTCTCATTTTCATGAGAAAATTAATAGAAGTAGAAAGTCATTATTTTATTTTACTTGTTTTCAGCACCACAAGCTCTCTAAAAAAATTTAATAAGACCCATTTCTAGATTTATTTTACCATTTTGTGAATTACTTTGTCAAAAATTTTTAAAATCAATCATTACTTTTTGAAAGCACGACGGAAAGGGTCAAGCAAACTAGGAGCTCTGACAATATTTTCTTTGCCCACATATTCAGAAACTTTTTTCAAAATAGAACCGGAATCCTTAGAAGAAAATCTTACCTTAGCTTGCGTATCTAAAATCAAAGAAAACTGCTGACCAAGTTTTCCACTGATTGAAACATCAACTTCGGCGCTTTTAATACTTGACCAAGTAAAGAAAATATTTTGTCCTCGACGTGGATTTTTATATTCAAATTCAAAACCAGTATCACCCAAGATAATTTTTCCATTTTCAACCACACCTAAATAGGCTGTTCCTTTTGTTTCATAAAAAATTTCAGAATTATTAGTTGCCAAAATCGTCCTCATTTCCGTTTATACCTGTATTATAACATATCTAAATTATATCAAGAACTAAAGAAGATAATAAATATGGGCCCAACGAGGGATATGGTTTAAAGAATAAATATAAAAATGTTATCATTAGATTATAAGAAAAAACTAATAAAGGAGGTAAAATGACTTTAATCGGAGTAAAAATTGATAGACTATTTCTCAGAGATCTATTCATACTACTAGTTGGTGTAGGCCTTTATATTCTCTCTATTCAACTTTTTGTCGTTCCTAACGCGATGGCTAGCAATGGAATCGCAGGATTTTCAGTATTTATTCACTTTGTTTTCGGAATGAATCCAGCTTTGACTTTTTTTGCAGTCAATATTCCACTCTTTCTTTTGAGTTGGAAACTACTTGAGCAGCGGGAATTGTTACTGACCATTCCTGGAGCGCTGGCCATGAGCGGATGGATGATGATTTATGAAGCCATAGGAATTACTGGCTTTCAAATGGACTCATTGATTACTGTGGGAATTATAGACGGAATCCTCTCAGGAATTGGTGCAGGTTTAGTTGTTCTATCACAAGGAACATTTGGAGGCTCTATTCTACTTGCGCGACTTTTTGAAAACAAGTGGAAAGTGCCAATAGATAAAACGCTCTTTGGTATTGATATTGTAGTTATGCTATTAGCAGTCGTGACTTATCTTGCCCTTCCAAATTTTTTTGTCACACTCTTATCTTGTTACATCTTCAGTAAAGTCACACGTTTCATCGGACGACCCTCATACCGCCAACAAATTTTACAAAAAGTTGGATTAATAAAAAATGAGTCAAGTTGTTCTTGTACAACTAATGAATGTTCTTGCTCTAACTAACAAAAAAATCCCAGATTGGGATTTTTATTTTTTCTTCTTTCTCTTAAAAGCATTTTTAAAAGTTCCGAGGAAACTAGGGGATTTAACCACTTTATCGTTTCCTAAATAATGACGAATCCATTTTAAAACAGTTCCTGAGTTTTTCGATGAGAATCGAACTTTAGAGCCATTTTGTAAAACGATTGAAAATTGTCGACCAACTTTAACTTCACCTTTGAGGGATTTTGAAACATCACCCTCAACACGAGCCACTGCCGTCCAAGGAAAAGTCATATTTTTTTCAACATTTCGGTCATTATAAAATTCAAAAGCAACATCACCAATCAGAATTTTTCCATATTCAGCAAAACCTAAATAAGCAATTCCTTCTGTTGAATAATCAGCCTTAGTATTTAGTGATTGAGCCACAGATTCTCTCCATTTCCTAGATTAATAATCTAAAAACCATTATACCATAAAAACGCTTTACTTGCCTTAAATACTTCAATTTATTAGAGAAAAATAAAATAAAAAAACCAATCCAAAGATTGATTTTTTTATACCAAATCGATTACATGATTTGAGCCCAACGACCGAGGATACCCACGACGAAGAGACCAAAGATAATAACGATTGGAGAAACTTTTTTCTTAAGCAACCACATGCAAAGGAATGTGATAAGCAAACCAGCAAGACCAGGAATCAATTGATTCAAGTTATCTTGAAGATAAGTTACTCTTGTAGGATCAAGAGAAAGTTTGTTACCAACTTGACCAAGAATATCATGAAGTTGTGTACCAGATACAGAACCTTTAGGGAATTCTACGTAAGCACCTTTTTGTAAAGGAATTTTTGAAACAACGGCGTTAGGACCATTAAAGTTAATTGTTACCCAACGTTGAATCAATACACCAAGGACGAACATACCAAGGATAGATGCACCTTTAGTAACAGTTTGGAGAAGTCCTCCACCAAGGTCTTTAGTGATTGCAGAACCTGATTTATAACCAAATTCTTGAGTGTACCACAAGAAAGCGATACGGATAGCGTTCCACACGATGAAGAAGAAGAGTGGAGCGATAATTGATCCACCAGTAGCCAATGAAGCTGCAATCGCACCAACGATAGGACGTACTGTAAACCAGAAGACAGGGTCACCGATACCGGCAAGAGGACCCATCATACCAACTTTAACCCCTTGAATAGCGGCATCATCGATATCAGCACCGTTAGCACGTTCTTCTTCAAGGGCAAGAGTTACCCCGATGATAGGAGCGGCAACGTATGGGTGAGTATTAAAGAATTCCAAGTGACGTTTCAAAGCTTCTTTAGCTTCTTCGCCAGAAGGGTAGAGTTTTTTCAATGCTGGGATGAGCGAGTAAGCCCAACCACCATTTTGCATACGTTCGTAGTTCCAAGAACCTTGGAGGAACATTGAACGCCACATAACGCTACGACGGATTTTCTTATCAAGAGTTACTTTATTTTCAGACATTTTTTAGATCCTCCTTTCTTAGTAGTCGTTCAAGATGTCGCCAATTGGGTCACCTGATGAAGATGCAGTACCATTTCCAGAACCACCAGAAGCTTGGAGGTTAAGGTAAACGATAGCAATAACAACACCGAGGACACCAGTTGCAATCAATGTTAATTCAGAGATTGGTGCGAGAGCGAAACCAAGGAAGAAGAATGGCCATACTTCACGAGTAGCCATAAGGTTGATAACCATTGCATAACCAACGGCAACAACCATCCCACCACCGACAGCAAGACCGCCAGAGATAACTGGAGGAATAGCAGCAAGTGCTTTTTGGATAGCATCTGGTGAGATAACCAAAAGAAGTCCAGCAGGGATAGCAATACGCAAACCTTGACAGATAAGCGCGATGAAGTGCCACATTTCAACACCTGAGTATGAACCATTTTCAGCAGCACGGTCAGCTTGGTGAACGAGCACAACTGAAAGCATACGTACAAGAGTAGTCAATACAAGACCAGCAGTTGCAAGCAAGATAGCAGCAGGAACGATAGTACCCATGATGTGAGTCAAGTCAAAGTTATTTGATTGAACCATCAAGATAGATGATGCGACAGAGGCAAGGGCAGCATCGGGTGCGACAGCGGCACCAACGTTAGCCCAACCAAGAGCGATCAATTGAAGTGAACCACCGAGGATAATCCCTGCAGAAGCATGACCGGTAACAATACCGATGAGCGAGCAGGCGATAATTGGTTGGTGGAATTGCCATTGGTCAAGGATACCTTCAAGACCAGCAAGGAAGGCAACAACAATGACCAAGATTACAGATAAAACACCGTATTCCATGTTTTTTATATCTCCTTAATTATTTGGCTGCCTAATATTCAATTTTAGTAATCAGAATATCAGACGAGCATATTCTGATTATTGTACGTCAGCTTTGTTAATCAAACCAAAGAGGTCAGATTTAGAGTCAGCTGGAACTTTACGTACGTCGAATTTAACTCCGAGGTCACGCAATTTTTCAAAAGTAGCAACGTCATCTTTGTCCATAGAAAGAACTTTGTTGAGCATTGTTTTACCAGTTGAGTGAGCCATAGAACCAACGTTCAATGTTTCAATTGGTACGCCACCTTCGATTGTTGCAAGAGCGTCTTGTGGAGTTTCGAAAAGAAGAAGGGCTTTAGTGTCACCAAAACGTGGATCTTTAGCAACTTCAATCATTTTCTTAATTGGTATAACATTAGCTTTTACACCAGTTGGAGCCGCTTGTTCAATGAGTTTCTTACGAAGTTCATCTTTAGAAACGGTGTCAGAAACGACGATGATGCGGTTTGCTCTTGAGTCTGGAGTCCAAGCAGTTGCAACTTGTCCGTGAAGCAAACGTGAGTCAATACGAGCGAGGTTAATTTTAATTTTACCATCACCGATGACTGTTCCTTCAGGAATCGCACCTTGAACAGCAGCTGGAGCAGCTGCAACAGCAGTTTCTTCAGCAGGTTGAAGTTCTTCAGGAAGTACTTTAATACCGCCTTTGGCTTCTTTCATAATATTTGCTACGACTTTATCCACCCCGGCAGACGCATCCATCATGCGTTCTGTGTAGGCTTGGATAAGCATAGGCAGGTTGAGGCCTGTGATGATAGCAATCTTGCGCTCTGGATTTTCACCCATCACTGCACTTGCTTGATTAAATGGAGAACCGCTCCATAAGTCAGCAAGGACAAGTACTTCATCTTCAGCATCAAATGTTGCGATGGCAGCTTCGATTTTAGCATGCAAATCAGTTGGTCCTTCGCTAGGCATAAAAGTAACAACTTGTACTTTTTCTTGCTCTCCGAAAATCATAGAACCAGATTGTTTGATGCCTGCGGCGAATTCACCATGGCTCGCAATAACAATTCCGATACTCAATGTGAGTAACCTCCTATATAAGATTATAATAAAAATTATTACTTAGTTATTATACTACTTCAAATCAATATTTGCAAATGTTTTCATAAAAATATTACACTTGTTTTTTAAGGAATGGAAACCCTTTATAAATAATTTGTATAGATAGCTTTATAAAGCGTTTTTTGGGTCGTAAATAAAAAAAGATTATCAAAGTAAGATAAATCTTTTTGAAAAGTAACAGGAATCGAAAAACTTATGGTAGAATAGTAGTTGATAAAATAATACACTAATCTCTCTCGATTTTAAGTGCTCCTGTAGGACAGGATTTTATAGCTAAAAGAAGTGAATTATCATCGGAAAATTCTTTTTGAACTTCCTCCGTATCATAAAATTTGACGATTCCATTATCGTGATAATCAAAAACTTCTGGCGCATGGAGATTACATAAACCACATGCGATACATTTATCGGGAATTATTTTTATCTTCATATAGGAAATGATAATAAAAAAATAGTAAAATTGAAAGGAAAAGGTCGTGTCAACAAAAGAACCCTGGAATAATGAAATTTATCGTGCGATGAAAGAAGAATCGACTGAAATGAAAAGACATGATAGAGGTAGAGATGAAAGTAAACGTCCGTTAACGACGCGTTTTTTGACTTTTCTCGTTATCCTCATGTTTATTCTTGTTGGGCTAGCTATTGGTTTTATTTTATGGAATAATCAAGTACGAAATACAGCTAGTATCGCAAAAAGTTTTCACCAATCTTCATCAGTAGCTAAAACCGAAGAATCAACCAGTCAAGCCGCGGCCTCTTCCTCAACAGAAGCGACTCCACCTGCTAGTAGCAGCACAGTTGCCTCATCATCTAGCAGTAGCGTTGAGTCTGGAACAACTTATACAATTGCTACCGGAGATTATCCAAGTACGATTGCAGCTAAGACAGGAATTCCTTGGGCAACGATTGCTAGTTTGAATGGAATTACAGAGGATGGATATAATGCTGATGGATCAGCTATACATGCTGGACAAGTTTTAAAATTAAAATAAAAATCACTGATAGACTTTTTTACATAATTCTGTCAGTAAAAATTGAACTAAAATAGGAAATAAGGTAAATAAAGAGATTCTATGAAAAAGATTCAAATTGCAATTGACGGTCCAGCGTCAAGTGGAAAATCAACTGTTGCTAAAATTATTGCACGAAATCTTGACTTAATTTATTTGGATACGGGCGCTATGTATCGAGTAGCTACGTTTGTTGCCTTGCAAAAGGAAACAGATGATGCAAAAGAAATCATTGAATTTATTGAAAAAAATCCAATTTCTTTTATGAATGGTCAAAAAGGTCAAGAAGTTTTAATGGGCTCAGAGAATGTTACAGAAGTGATTAGAACAAATGAAGTTACAAATACTGTTTCTAAAATCTCAGCTATGACCGAAATTCGTGAATTCATGGTTGCAGAACAGCAAAGAATTGCTAAAAACGGTGGAATTATCATGGATGGACGTGATATTGGAACAGTTGTTTTACCGGAGGCAGATTTGAAAATTTTCCTTGTTGCTTCAGTTGATGAACGGGCTGAACGACGTTATAAAGAAAATCTGTCTAAGGGAATTCCAACAGATCTTGAGCGTTTGAAAATTGAAATTTCGGAAAGAGACCGAAAAGATAGCACACGAGCAATTTCTCCTTTGAAACAAGCAGAAGATGCGATATTGCTAGATAGTACTGGAAAAACAATTAATGAAATTGTTCAATTTATTGAAGATAAAGCTAGAGAACTCATGTAAATGAGTTCTTTTTAATTATTAGATAGTCTAAAGATTGGTAAGATTTTGCAGGAATTATCAAACTTTGATATAATAATATGACAATGAATGAAAAAAAGTATAAACGCTTAGAATATTTGAGACATAACATCAATTATCTCACAATCCGAGAGCGTCAAGAGTACTATGACTTACTCAATGAACTAAAAAAATCTGGAAATCAATCTGAACCCGAAGAATTCGAGGAATTTGAAGAATACGTCGAGCCAGAATATGAATATTCCGATTATGAACCAGAAAGCTTTCAAAAAAATACTTCCTCTTCTAATGGTAGAAATGCTAGTCGAAGAAATACGCGAGAAAGTTTTTCAAATCAAAAAAACAACAGAAATAAACCATCAAAAAAAGAAAGCAAATCTTCTAAAAAAGCTAAATCTGGCAAGAAGAAAAAACGTCACTGGTTAAGAACAATATTAACAATTATTGTTGTGATTATTGCAGTCATGATTGGTTTCTTTGTTTATGGATATCAAAGGGGCGTTAAACATGAGGGAAGCGTCGCTAAACAAGAAAAGTTCACAAGTTTAAAAAATTCGGACGGTTCTGTAAATATTCTTTTGTTAGGAGCAGACCAAAGACCATGGCAATCATCAGGTGTTGCTCATACCGATACTATTATGGTTTTACATGTCAATGGTAAGAATCATCAAACACAAATCGTGAGCTTTATGCGTGATACCCTTGTCAATATTCCTGATGTCGGCTCAAGTAATACTCCAGACTCAAAAATAAATTCTGCCTTTACAATTGGAGAACAATACAATAAACAGGGTGTGAATTTGATGAGTGAGACACTGAAAAATAACTTTGGCATTAATTGTCAATATTATGCAGTCGTCGATTTTTCAAGTTTTGCAACGATTATTGATTCTTTGTTCCCAACTGGCCTAAAAATTGATGCAAAATTTTCGACTGTGAATGGTGAGAATCTTTCTGCCGTACCTGTTCCCGATGATTTAGCTGCAACAGAAGGAAAAGTTTCAAGTGACAAAGACTTGACAGCTGAAGAAGCAGCCGCTTTAGGTTATCCTGATGGTGGTGGTACATTTATGATGATTAAACCGGGGACTCAAAAAATGGATGGACGAATGCTCTTGAATTATGCCCGATTCCGTCATGATGATGAGGGAGATTATGGACGAGTAAAACGTCAACAACAAGTTTTAGAAACAGTAATGTCTAAAATGAAAAATCCCCTCTCATTGTTTACTGCTTCAAGTGCATTGGGAACAACAAGAGCAGTTACAATGACGAATATTCCAAATTCATTTTTCTTAACTAAAGGAATTACAGCTCTTTTGGATATGAAAAATGGTATAAAATCAACAACGATTCCAGCTAACAATGACTGGGAGAATGCCTATGATATGTATGGAGGTCTAGGACTTTCAATTGATATGACAAAATACAAAGCGAAAGCCCAAGAACTTCTTGGTCAATAAATTAAAAATTACTAACAGTTTTGTTAGTGATTTTTAATTTTAAATATTCATATGAAAAAAATGATGACAATTTTTTTCTTTAGTTATTGATTAATGGCTTATAAATAAATTAGAAATTTGTATTTTTATGATATGATATGAGTATCATAATAAGATAAGTAGGTCTAATCCAATGATGTTTAATTATATTTATACTACTTTTTTGACAATTTTATACACATTCGTGATGTCACTTTCTCTAAGCTTGTATCTAAAAGAGCGAAAAAAGAATTATTTATTGGTAAGTCTTTATTTTTTGTTTCTTATTTTAACCGGTTTAATAGTGACCATGTCCGAAACCTTTCAAATATTTGCAAATGACTATAATCGGCAATTTATGGTTAATCCAATCATTGAAACCATTTATTATTTGGCAACTTTTGGTATTGCCTTAAAATTAGTGACCGAATTATTTGAAGAAAAAATAAAAACTTATCAATATGGTATTTATGTTGTTTTTGCTTTATGGCTTATTGTTGTTCCCTTTATGGCAAATTCAGCGCTAAAGGTCTATTATTTTCCAAGCCAATTACTAACGGTCTATCTTGGAATTTATTTATTAATCCTTAATCGAAAAATGATTCCTAAAAGCAGTTTAGGAAAATATGTAAAATTAATTGGAAGCCTAGCAATAATTTTTGGATTAGCTATATTAGTAGAAGATACTTTTATTATTTACTTTAGAGATATTTATCATACAAATATGCTTAAAATCCATAATAGAAATGTTTCAGAAGACATTTTTCATATCTCACTTTGCCTTATTGCCATTAAATATTTTCTAACCAATTATCAAAAAGGCAGCGAAGAAGTAGCTGTCATTGATATTAGAAATGAAAAAAATGAGACTAATGATTCTGTAAGTAATTTTGAAGAAGATGAATATTACTTTGAAAGATTTATGGATAAATATGGAATCACTCAACGGGAAGGAGAAATTCTTGAACTTCTCCTTCAACGTAAACACAATCAAGAAATAGCCAATCAATTATATCTTTCTCTAGGAACGGTCAAAACCCACACTCACAATATTTTTATAAAACTCCAAGTTGAAAAACGTTCAGAAGTTTGCGAAGTCTGGGAAGCGTTTGAAAAATCAGAGCTTACTCAATAATCCTAAAACTCCATTTTTTAATGGAGTTTATTTTTATTTTGATTAAGAAAGCGGTTAAAATAGTTCTAAACCTTACTAAACCTTTTTACTTAACCCTTTGCTATCAAAGGGTTTTCGGCTTTTATAAAAGATTAAATCCTAGAGTTGATTGTTTTATATTTTTGCTCTTGATATACTGAAACCGTTCCCAAGAGGGAAGTCAAATAACTATTTTATTCAGGAGGAATAAAGAAATGGTAACAACAAACAAACGTGATTTCATCACAACAGAAGATTACACTAAAGAAGAAATTCTTGATATTGTAACACTGGGCTTAAAAATCAAAGCAGCGATTAAAAATGGCTACTATCCACCACTTCTTAAAAATAAATCATTAGGAATGATTTTCCAACAAACATCAACTCGTACTCGTGTTTCCTTTGAAACAGCTATGACTCAATTAGGAGGACATGCAGAATATTTAGCGCCTGGTCAAATTCAACTCGGTGGTCATGAAACAATAGAAGATACAAGCACAGTTCTTTCTAGATTGCTTGATATCATCATGGCGCGTGTTGATCGTCATGAATCAGTTAATAACCTTGCAAAACATACAACCATTCCAGTTCTTAATGGGATGTCAGACTATAATCACCCAACACAAGAAGTCGGTGATTTGACTACAATGATTGAACATTTACCAGCTGGTAAAAAATTAGAAGATTGTAAAGTTGTCTTTGTTGGCGATGCGACTCAAGTTTGTTTCTCATTAGGTTTAATCGCAACTAAAATGGGAATGCACTTTGTTCATTTTGGGCCTAAAGGCTACCAACTTAATGAAGAACATCAAGCAAAATTAGCTGCAAATTGTGAGGTTTCTGGTGGTACTTTTGAAGTAACCGACGATGAAGAATCAATTGTTGGTGCAGATTTCCTTTATACCGATGTCTGGTACGGTTTGTATGATGCAGAACTATCAGAAGAAGAACGTCTAGCAATTTTCTTCCCTAAATATCAAGTCACACCTGAAATGATGGCAAAAGCAGGAGTACATACAAAATTTATGCATTGTCTTCCAGCTTCAAGAGGTGAAGAAGTTGTTGATGCGGTTATTGATGGTCCAAACTCAATTTGTTTTGACGAAGCCGAAAATCGCTTGACTTCAATTCGTGCCCTCCTTGTTTGGTTGATGTCCGATTATGCTGAAAAAAATCCTTATGATTTGAAAGCACAAGCCAAAGCTAAGGCTGAGTTAGAGGCTTACTTAGCCAAATAAGAAAGTGTATCATTTATGGAAAATGGAAAGAAAAAATTTAGTCTGTTTAGTGCTATTCTTTCTGTCATTTGTGTTGTTTTTGTTGCCGAAGCAGCAGCACCGGTTGCTGCTATTGGTAACTCGCAGTTCTTTTGGTGGATTGTTCTCATCGTTGCTTTTCTCTTACCTTATGGTCTAATTACATCTGAACTTGGAACAACTTATACGGGTGAGGGTGGACTATATGATTGGATTACCAAAGCCTTTGGTCATCGATGGGGAGCGCGTGCCTCATGGTTTTATTGGGTAAACTTCCCATTATGGATGGCTTCACTTGCAGTACTTTGTCCTGATTTATTGCATACAATGTTTGGCTTTCAATTAAATACAGGTATTTCACTATTAATTGAATTAATTTTCATCTGGGTTATTGTTTTGATTAGTTTATATCCAGTAAGTGATAGCGTTTGGATTTTAAATGGCGGCGCAGTAATTAAGGTATTCTTAGCATTAGCATTAGGAGGCTTAGGAGTTTATTCAGCTTTGACTAAGGGAGTAGCAAATCATTATACTTTAGCATCATTACTTCCAAGTTTTGATTTGCATAGTCTATCATTTATCTCAGTAATCATTTTTAACTTACTGGGGTTTGAAGTCATTTGTACTTTTTCTGACAGTATGGAAAATCCTAAGAAACAAATCCCACAATCAATCATCATTGGTGGGATCGTAATTGCAGCGATTTATATGTTTTCGGCCTTTGGGATCGGTGTTGCTATTCCAACCGATAAATTATCGACAAGTTCGGGATTGGTAGATAGTTTCCAAGTGATGCTGGGTACACCGACAGGTTGGTTCATTAGTTTAATCGCTTTCTTGTTTATGCTGACTTTAGTGGGTAATATGGTTTCTTGGTCACAAGGGGTTAATAATATTGCTAGTTATGCTGCTGATAATGGTGATATGCCTAAATTCTTCTCAAAAAGACGTGCTTCTAATGGAATTTCTTGGGGGGCAGCTTTGATGAATGGGATTGTAGCGACATTTATTGTTGTGATTGCCCCATTATTACCCAACCAAGATTTGTTCTGGTCATTCTTCTCACTAAATTTAGTACTATTTTTATTGAGTTATATTCCGGTCTTCCCTGCTTTTTATAAATTGCGCAAGATTGACCCTGAGACTCCACGTCCATTTAAAGTGAGTGGCAGTGACGGAATCTTGAAAGTATATATGGCCTTACCAATGATTATTATTATCATATCATTAATTTTTACAGCCATACCTTTGCAATATGATAAGGCGTCATTGACAGAACAATTACCGATTACAATTGGCGCAATTATTTTTATTGTGATTGGTGAATTAATTATTAAATTTAAAAAAATAAAAAAATAGGAGAGAAAAAATGGCAAAACGTATTATTGGTACAACACCAAAAGAAGATGGTTTTCGGATGCCTGGTGAATTTGAAGCTCAAGAACAAATTTTTATGATCTGGCCCGAACGTCCAGATAACTGGCGTGATGGAGCAAAACCTGTTCAGATTGCCTTTACTAATGTTGCTGAAGCAATTAGTAGATTTACACCAGTAACAATGTTAGTTTCACAAGCCAAATATCAAAATGCTCGATATCAATTACCCGCTGACGTGCGTGTGCTTGAAGTTTCTAACAACGACTCGTGGGTTCGTGACTGTGGGCCAAGTTTTGTAATTAATGATAAGGGCGAACTTCGAGCAAATGACTGGACTTTTAACGCTTGGGGTGGACTTGTTGATGGGCTATATTTTCCTTGGGATCAAGATGATCTAGTGGCACAAAAAGTTTGTGAATTAGAACGTGTTGACTCTTATCGGACAGATGATTTTGTTCTTGAAGGAGGTTCATTCCATGTTGACGGTCAAGGAACAGTTTTGACTACTGAAATGTGCCTTTTATCTGAAGGACGCAATCCTCACATGAGCAAAGAGGACATTGAAAATAAACTTAAAGAACATTTGAATGCTGAAAAAATTCTTTGGCTTGGGGATGGAATAGACCCGGAAGAAACAAATGGTCACGTGGATGATGTTGCTTGCTTCGTAGCGCCAGGGGAAGTTGCATGCATTTATACTGAGGATGAGAAGTCACCATTTTATGAAGCAGCACAAGATGCCTATAAACGCTTGAACCAAATGACAGATGCTAAAGGACGTCAACTCAAAGTTCATAAATTGACTTGTCCAGCTAAAAATGTAACGATTAAAAAACAATTTAGAATTGATACAGTTGAAGGAACAATGCCACGTGAAGACGGAGATATTTGTATAGCTTCATATATGAATTTCTTGATTACAAACAAAGGAGTTATCGTACCACAATACGGTGATGAAAATGATGCTCTGGCATTAAAACAAGTTCAAGAGATGTTTCCAGACCGGGAAATAGTTGGCGTGAACACTGTTGAAGTAGTTTATGGTGGAGGAAATATCCATTGTATTACTCAACAACAACCTAAAGCCAAATAAGGAGTAGAGAGGATTTAACAGAAAATGGCAAAACGTATTGTAGTTGCTCTAGGGGGGAATGCTATTTTAACTAGCGACCCTACAGCGCAAGCACAATCTACGGCACTTAATAAGACTGCCGATCAATTAATGCCTTTAATAAAAGACAATGATGTTGAAATGGTTGTCACTCATGGAAATGGACCGCAAGTTGGTAATTTACTTTTGCAACAATTTGAAAGTAATTCAGTTAAAAATCCGGCAATGCCACTTGATACAGCTGTTGCTATGACTCAAGGGGAAATCGGTTATTGGATGGCACAAGCTTTTACAGAAGCTCTTGCTAATAATGGAATGTCTGATGTTCCATTTGTTTCTGTAGTGACAAGAACAGTAGTTGATGCTAATGATGAGGCTTTTAAAAATCCGACAAAACCTATTGGACCTTTTTATAGCCAAGAAGAGGCTAAAAATATTCAGACTCAATATCCTGATTGGAAATTGATTGAGGATTCTGGACGAGGTTACCGAAGAGTAGTTCCTTCACCTTTACCTCTCAAAATTGTTGAGGCTAACGCAATTAAACCATTGTTAGAATCATCAGCTTTGGTTACAGTATCTGGTGGCGGAGGAATTCCTGTTATTGAAAAAAATAAGGGGTATCAAGGAGTTGAAGCAGTAATTGATAAAGATTTTTCCGCAGCAAAATTAGCAGAACTTGTTGATGCTGATGAACTAGTTATTTTTACCTCTGTCGGTGATGTCTTTTTAAATTTTGGTAAACCCAATCAAAAAGCTCTAGGAATTGTACCAGTTAAGGAAATGCGTCAATATCTAGAAGAAGGTTATTTTGCGGCAGGTTCTATGAAACCAAAAGTGGCAGCAGCTGTTGCTTTTGTCGAAAATACTGGCAAGCAAGCCACGATTACTTCGCTTGAAAATGTGAAAAACTTTGTCAAAACTGGAGCAGGAACACGGATTGTCCCTGATTTATTTTAAAAAAATATTTTTCAAAATAATTTATTTCAAATTTGAAATAAAAAGAATTTTAGTAGGGCATCCCTTTTAATTTGACAAAAAGTATAGCTAGTGCTATACTTTTTTTGTAGTAAATAAAAACTAATCATATTAGGTGAGGTTACTCTGAAGAACATAGGTTATCGCTCAGAACTGTCGAGAGACAATAATGGGTAAAGCAGGACTAGTCGAATCAAGGCTTTTCCAAGATAACTAGAAATATCATTTCTTACGTCTCAGAAAGCTAAAACTCAAATGTCGTGATTAAATAGACTAATAATCTATTGATTTTGAGAGCCTCCCTTTATATGAAAAGGAGGCTTTTTATGTCAAGAAGAAAATATCTTGATACAAAACAACCAAAAGTAAAATCTATTATGGGTGATTTTATTTTAATTGGTATTATTTGTTTGTTTGCATTTATTCTTATTGTGACACAAATAACTATTAACCAACCCCTTTCATCGTTACCATCTCAAAGTTCAGTGGATGATGTCAAGAAAATGCACGATTTTTTATCTATTGGAAACCTTGCGTATTTTTCAATGCGAACAATGTTTCGCATGATTGTAGGAATGATGTGGTCAATTTTATTCTCTGTTATTTGTGGTGTATTGGCAGTAAAGTTTAAAACTGCAAGAAGAATTATTTTGCCGATGGTCAATTTCTTAGAATCAGTTCCTTTATTAGGTTTCATGACATTCACTACTGCATTTTTACTTGGATTATATCCAGGTAATGTAATGGGAGCAGAAGCGCTTGCCATTTTTGCAGTGTTTACTGGGCAAGCATGGAACATCATGTTGTCACTTTACCAAATAATGGAAGTAGTTCCCAAAGATTTGAAAGAAGTAACATCGCAATTTCGATACAGTGCTTGGGAAAAATTTTGGCGTCTTGAATTTGTATATTCAATTCCAGGCCTACTATGGAATCTTGTCATATCTCAGTCAGCAGCATGGTTTGCTATTGTTGCAAGTGAACAGGTTACCGTCGCAATCCCTAAGTCTGAAACTTTAATTTTGCCAGGAATTGGCTCTTATATTCAAGTTGCATTAGATCGAGCAGACTTTAAAGCTTGTGGTTTCGCTGTTATTGCTTTAATTATTAATGTCGTCATACTAAATTTCTTAGTTTTTCAACCTTTGGTTAAAGCTACTTATTATTATCGTTATGATGAAGGAACAACTCAAGGTAATCCTCCAAAATCAATTGTATACAATTTAGTAAAACCATCTAATTTTGGAAAAATATTAATGAAATGGATTCAAAAAATAAAAGATTTCTGGATTTTTAAGTTACCTAAAGTTTGGTATATTCTTAGGATAAATCTTATTTTTAAATATCTAGGAAAAGTTAAGAAATATATTTCAATCATTTGGTATATCCTTTTAGGGTATGCGGTTGTTATCTCTGCTATTAAACTTTATAGATTCTTACCTCATGAAGATTTTTCAATGATCCCTCACTTGATGCTTTTAACTACATTGAGGGTAGTATTAGCAATGCTTATAGCAGCAGCGATTTTTACACCTCTTGGGGTTTGGGTTGCAAGTAACAAAAGACGTTTAAGCTTTATCCAACCAATTGGACAAGTTGTTGGATCGATTCCTTCAAACGTATATACTCCATTCATAGTAATTTTTATTAGTTTAGGGTGTAAGCAACTTGAGTGGTGGATTTTGCCGCTAATCATGGTTGGCTGTCAATGGTATTACTTTTTCAATGTTATTGCTGGGTATTTAGCAATACCAGATGATATAAAAGAAGTCACAAAAATTTTTCCATTATCCAAGTTTAAGTGGTGGACTCGCTATCTCATTCCATCAATGTTTCCGTACTTGATAACAGCTATCATAAATGCTGCGGGAGCAGCATGGAATGCAGATATAGCGGCGGAAAGTCTACAGTGGGGTAAAGAAACAATAAATGTCACCGGCTTAGGGCAATATATTGCTGTAAATGATGGGATTAAGGATAAATCAGCGCTTGGGACTTTGGCGATGTGTGCTGTAGTAGGATTGTGTATTATATTCGTTTGGCAACCACTTTACAAATATGCTAGAGAAAAATTCCATTATTAAAAAGGGAGGAAATAAGAATGGAAAAGAAAAATTTAATAAAAGTAACTTCACTCTGCAAAGATTATGGAGTAGAAAGATCAAAGAAATATATACAAGTTCTGAAAGACATAAACTTTACCGTACAAGAAGGAGAATTTGTAAGTCTTATTGGACAATCAGGAGCAGGGAAATCGACATTATTGAGAAGTTTAGCTGGTCTTGTTCATCCAAGTCATGGAGAAATCATCTTTGAAGGAAAAAAGATTAAAGAACCGGATCCAAATATTAGTATGGTTTTTCAGAATTTTGCTCTATTTCCATGGTTAAATGTTCATAAAAATGTTTCATTTGGCATAGATAATAATTTGAAAATATCTAAAAATGAAATTAACGATAGAGTAAAAAAACTAATAAAAATGATTGGTCTAGAGGGTAATGAAAAATCATATCCAAGAGAAATTTCTGGCGGAATGAAACAAAGAGTTGGATTTGCTAGAGCTTTAGCCGCAGAACCTACATTATTATTACTTGATGAACCTTTTTCTGCTTTAGATGTTGTAACATCCAAACAGCTGTCAGATCAACTTATTAGTATGTGGTTAAGTCAACAAATTGTCACAAAATCAATTGTAATGATTACGCACGATATAGAACAAGCAGTGCAAATGTCTGATAGGATTATATTGTTAGATTCAAATCCAGGGAGGATTGCGAAAGTTTACAACATTGATATCCCAAGAAATCAAAGAACTATAAGTAGTATCTCAAGTATTGTTGAAGAAATTAGAAAAGAGAACCCGACATTTGATATAACAAAGATAAACTATCAAGATCCGAAGGTCTATGAACTATTTACAAAAGGTAAAACAGAAGGTATCTTCCAGTTTGAATCAAGTGGGATGAAGGAGAAGCTGAATCTACTAAAACCTACTGAATTTAATGATATTGTTGCGATGA
>ERZ772910.741-NODE-741-length-18144-cov-4.539665_pt1 | contig 18144 bp, 21 predicted proteins | sample MGYA00511357_ERZ772910 | MGnify/ENA primary metagenome ERZ772910 (study PRJEB29015, sample SAMEA2738096) | human oral metagenome | biome: human oral; feature: human-associated habitat; material: saliva | place: China | collected 2193 ... | reverse complement strand
CATCCTGAGGCTTACTTGATGATGTTGTTAATTGACGAACGTCCTGAAGAAGTTACCGATATGGCCCGCACAGTCAATGCAGAAGTGATTGCATCTACCTTTGATGAGCCTGCCGAACGACACGTAAAGATTGCTGGAATCGTACTTGAGAAGGCTAAACGCATGGTAGAGTGCGGACATGATGTGGTAATTTTACTAGATTCTATCACTCGTCTGGCAAGAGCCTATAACACAGTAACTCCTGCCTCTGGGAAAATCCTTTCTGGTGGAGTAGATGCCAATGCACTGCACAAACCAAAAAGATTTTTCGGAGCGGCTAGGAAAATAGAAGGTGGCGGTTCTTTGACCATCATCGCTACAGCTCTGATAGATACAGGTTCTAAAATGGATGAGGTGATTTTTGAAGAATTCAAAGGAACAGGAAACATGGAGCTCCTGCTGGATAGAAAAATCGCTAATAAAAGGGTTTTCCCTGCGGTGGATTTGGTGGCTTCCAGCACGAGAAGGGACGACCTGCTACATGATGAAACCACTCAACAGAGAATGTGGATTCTGAGAAAATATCTTTCCGATATGAATCCTGTAGAAGCTATGGAATTTGTAGAAAAACAAATGAAAGCAACTCTGAACAACGAAGAATTCCTAATGTCTATGAACAAATAAAAAAACCTCGGAAATTCCGAGGTTTTTCGTTTTTAGGAGTTTTATTTTGTTGAGATTTTGTCCATCCATTCGAAAAGTTCTTCCAAATCATAGTCGCCTCCATGCCCTTTGTCCCAAGGCATAGCAAAATCTACAGCTTTTTTATGGTTTCTAAGGGTAGTCGCTAGAATTGTAGAAATCGCAAGGGAAGTATCTGCATCTTTGGCGCCGTGTCTTATTCTCCAGTTTTGGGTGGAGATGTTTTTAACGAAGTTCATCGGATTCATCATTTTTATAATTTTCTTCTGTACGGATTTTACCATTAGGATAATAAGATTTTACTAGTCCTTCAACTTTACCATTTACTAAGTTAGCTTCAGTGTCCAATCTACCGTTTTCATCATATATTTTAGCAGGTCCAGTTTTTTGTCCATTTTTATAAGTTGTTTCTATTTTTACTTTACCATTTTCATAGTAATCTTTTTGAACTCCAACTTGTTTCCCATTTTGGAAAGTGGCTTCACTATATAATTTACCATTTGGGAAATATATTTTTGAGCTACCATCTTGTATACCATTTTTAAATTCAGTTTTAGCTTCTAAAACACCTTTTTCATTATAAGTTTCAATAGTTCCAGTGTAAGGAGTATTTTGCCCAGACTCATATACAATATTATTTTCTCTAACTTCAGCATTATTTGCCTTAATAACCTTTGCTGAGAAAGAAAGAGCAGAACACATAACAAATAAAGCTAATAATAATTTTTTCATTTTTACCTCCAAATTATTTAATTGTTTTTTATTTTTTCATAAGCCTTTTTAAATTCTTCAAGACTTATTCCATACCTATTTAATTTTGCCATAAATTGCTTGGCATTTGAATAACCAATACCTAGTTCAGAACCTAATTCAGCTCTTAAATCAGAAGAGTTATTTTTCCCTATTAAACCATAATCCATCATTAAATTCAAGTCAAATATATTCTCTGAATTATCTAAGCTAAATCTTGCCTTTTCAAGTGCAGTGATAATGTCCTCAGGAGAAGCATTTTCAACTCCAATATCTCCATCTTTTGTACCACTTACACGAGAAATATAGGCATTTTTTGCATTGGGAAAGTGTTTACATAAGTATTTTCTAATCTCTTCACCAGCATAGTCAGGGTCTGTTAAAATGATAAGCCCCTTATTTTCATAGGCTAGTTTTAAGAATTCAATACTTCTATTTTTTCTAACAGCATGACCATTGACTTGAAATACTTCTGCATCAACAGCATTTTTTACTGCTGAAATATCATCCTTTCCTTCAACAACAATAACTTCTTTTATCTTCTTTTTCATTTTTATCCTTATTAAAATTCTGCATTATTTGGAGTTCTTGGGAATGGTATTACGTCTCTGATATTTTGCATACCAGTTAGGTACATCATCATTCTTTCAAATCCTAGACCATATCCAGAATGTGGGAAACTTCCAAATCTTCTTAAATCTAAATAAAATTCATAATCTTCTTTATTAAATCCTAATTCATCCATTCTCTTGACAAGTAAGTCATAGTTATCTTCTCTTTGAGAACCACCAATAATTTCACCAATTCCTGGTGCTAGTAAGTCCATAGCTCTAACAGTTTTGTTATCTTCATTAAGTTTCATATAGAAGGCCTTAATATCTTTTGGATAATCTGTTACGAATACTGGTTTTTTGAAGTATTCTTCAGCTAAGTATCTTTCATGTTCACTTTGTAAGTCTATTCCCCATTTAACAGGAAATTCAAATTTCTTACCAGATTTTTCTAGAATTTCTATAGCCTCTGTATAAGTAACTCTACCAAAATCATTGTTAAGTACATTGTTTAATTTGTCAAATAGCCCTTTTTCAATGAATGAGTTAAAGAATTCCATTTCTTCAGGACAGTTATCCATAACATATTTAATGATATATTTAACCATTGCTTCTGCAAGCTCCATATTAGCACCTAAATCTCCAAAAGCTATTTCAGGTTCTATCATCCAAAATTCAGAAGCATGTCTTGCTGTATTTGAATATTCTGCTCTAAATGTTGGTCCAAAAGTATAAACATTTCTAAAAGCAGCACAGTAAGTTTCAACATTTAATTGACCACTAACTGTTAGGTTAGTAGATTTACCAAAGAAGTCTTTAGAAAAATCAACTTCACCATTTTCTTTCTTAGGTACTTTGTTTAGATCAAAAGTTGTAATTCTAAACATTTCTCCTGCACCTTCAGCATCAGAACCTGTTATAATTGGAGTATGCACATAAACAAAGTTATTTTCTTGGAAAAATTTGTGTATTGCATAAGCAAGTACAGATCTAACTCTGAATACAGCTGAGAAAGTGTTAGTTCTTGCTCTTAAATGAGCTTTAGTTCTTAAAAATTCAAAAGTATGTCTTTTATTTTGTAATGGATATTCTAAATCAGCTTTTTGGAAAATTTCTATTTTATCAGCTTTAACTTCTAAATCTTGTCCACTACCTTCTGATTTAACAAGAGTTCCTTTTACTTTAATAGTAGAAGCTATTGAAAGTCTTGAAATTTCATCAAAATTTGCAAGTCCTTCTTCGAAAACTATTTGAACTCCTTTAAAAAATGAACCATCATTTAATTCAATAAAACCAAATTTCTTTTGATCTCTAATTTTTCTTACCCAACCAGAAAGTTCTATCTCTTTGTTTAGGTAGTCTTCACCGTGTCTAAAAATATCTTTTACAGTAATCATCATAATAAATCCCCCTAGTTTTTAAAATCTTTTTCATCAACGATTTCTATACTATCTAAATGTTTTTTAACCTGTGCTTTAAACTGATCCAAATACATTCTTCTATAGATTTCTCTATCTTTTATTTCTTCTTCTGTAAGTTTTCTTTCCTTACTTAATTTAGCATAGTAATTAACTTTTTCTATTATATCTTTCATTTCCATTTTTTACACCTCTGTTGAAAATTATAGCACTAGCACTTTTGTTTGTAAAGTTTAATCAGTAGTATGGTTATTATTAACGTATATAATATATCCCATAGAAAGAGATAGTGCAAGTATTGAAGAACCTCCAGCACTTATAAATGGTAAAGGTATACCAAAGACTGGAATTAAACCTATAGCAACTCCTATATTTATAATAACTTGAGTTATTATATAGCCGGCTATTCCTGAAACTAAGTATTTATAGAAGTAATTTTTTGATTTACCAGCGATATTCATTATCAAAACAAATAAAGTAAAGAATAGGAATAGAACTATAAACATTCCAACAAAACCTGTTTCTTCAGCTAGATTTGCTATGGCAAAGTCTGTTTCTACTTCAGGAATATAGTTATACTTTTGAACTCCATTTCCTATACCTTTTCCAAATATTCCACCTGTTCCAAAGGCAATAAGTGATTGATAGATTTGATAGGCATCAACTCTATCATAATTATTATGGAGAATTCCTTCTAAATATACTTTAAGTCTATGTTGCTTGTAACCTGTTAAAACCTTAGATAAGAAAGAAAGAAGTGCAGGTGTAGCTGCCAGTCCTCCAAAGAAAATAGGATATAGAACTTTATTTGGAATATCTGATAAAAATAACATAAAACCTGCTATCATAACATAGTGTATGGCAGTTCCCATATCTTTTAAAGCTAAAGTAATAAAGGCTGCAAAAGCACCAGTATAAACAAAAGCTGTCCAAAAATTCTTTTTATAGGAAATTTTTTCTTTAGTATCTTTTCCTCTTGCAAATATACCAGCTATAGAAACAACAAAAGGAACTTTTAATAACTCTGGTATTTGTAAACTCAAAGAGCCTAGCCTAATCCAACCCTTACCACCATTTACTGTTGGGAATACACTACTAGGACCTAAAGCAACAACTATAAAAAGTCCTAAACTAAGAAAAAGAAAAGAAGCTCTAAAAAGTGGACCTCTTACAGTCTTATCAAACAAACCACCAAATTTTTTTGTACACATAAGAATAAAAATTACAAGAGAAAGCCCTAAAATAATTGATTGTTTAAAAGCTTTATCCATAACTTTAGCATTATCAAATCTAGATATTGAACTAATAAAATTAAGAGAACCTATCATTACCAAGATGAAAAAAAAGGAAATGATATTATTTCTTCTTTTATTTTTCTTTTCTTTTCTTTTTTCTTCATCTTTTTCATTCATCATATTGTGAAAAGCTACTTGATCAGTAGCCCTGTTGTTAAAATCTATTTTTCTTTTCATCTTTACCTCTAAAAAAATTAATAATTTATATTATAACATATTTTTTAGTTACAATTATAAAAAAAAATGATAAAATATAATAAAAATTAAAATAGTTGGGTGAGAGGAATTTTATGAAAATTAAAAAAATATCTTTTTTGTTAGTTTTACTTTTTAGCTTTAATCTTTTTGGAGCTAATAGTAAAAATATATTGAATAGTTCAAAGCTTAATGTCTCAAAAAAAAGTGTTTTAAATGGACCTGTAAAAACTTACTATAAAAATGGGAAAATCAAATCAAAAGAATATTATACAGGTAATAAAAAAACAGGGATATGGCAATATTATCATGAAAATGGAAAGATAAAAACAGAAGTAATGTTTAATGCCTTATCAAAAAATGAAGAAGCCATTGTTAAGACTTACGATGAAAAAGGAGTTATCATAAGTTCAGGTAAGGTTGTAAATGGTGAAATGGTTGATGTTTGGACTTATTATGATGAAATGGGAAGAAAACTAAATACCTATGATATGACAAAGGGAATAATAATGACTTATAGTGAAAAAGGGAAAGTGATACTTCAAGTCTCTGAAAAAGCCTTACTTAACCGTTTAGAAGAAATAATGATGGAGGTGAATAATGACAGAGCTAGAGCTAATGAGGAAAAAAATTGATGAAATTGATGAAAAGCTTTTAGTTTTGTTTAAAGAAAGATTAGAAGTTTCAAAGCAAATTGGTATATTGAAAAAAAAATATAAGATGGATATTTTTGATCCTGAAAGAGAAAAACAAATAATATCAGAGGCAACAGAAGCTATGTCTGATAATGAAAAAAAATATACAAAAAGTTTTTTACATAATTTAATGGATATAAGTAAGGAGGTTCAAAGTGAATGAGGAAATTTGGACTTTTAGGTAAAAAGCTTTCACATTCTCTATCGCCTCTTCTACACAAGGTCTTTTTTGAAGAATTTGGAGTAGAGGCTGAATATAATCTATATGAAGCTACTGAAGATGAAATTGATAAGTTTAAAAGCTATATGCTTGAAAATTCTATTGAAGGAGTAAATATAACTGTTCCTTATAAAAAAGTATTTTTAGATAAACTAGATTTCATCAGTGATGAAGCTAAAGCAATTGGTGCTATAAATCTTCTCTATATAAAAGATAATAAGTTCTATGGAGATAACACAGATTACTATGGTTTTAAACAGACACTTACTAGTAATCAAATAAATCCAAGTGGGAAAAGAATAGCCATTATTGGTAGAGGTGGAGCTAGTGCCAGTGTGTATAAAGTTTTAAAGGATATGGGAGCAGAAGATATAACTTTCTATTTTAGAAAGGACAAGTTAAGTGAGATAGAATTTCCAGAAAATATAGAAGATGATATGATAATTAATACAACTCCTGTTGGAATGTATCCTAATATTGAAGATAATATTGTAGATGAACAAATTTTAAAAAAATTCAAAATAGCTATAGACTTAATATACAATCCTTTAGAGACAAAATTTTTAAAAATAGCAAGAAAAAATGGTTTAAAAACTATAAATGGAATGGAAATGTTGGTAGAACAAGCCTTAAAAACAGATGAAATTCTGTATGATATTGTCTTATCAAATCAACTTAGAGAAAAAATAATTAAAAAAATAATAAAGAGGGTTAAAGAGTTTTATGAAAATAATGGTAATTAATGGACCTAACTTAAATATGTTAGGTATAAGAGAGAAAAATATCTATGGGACTTTCACTTATGAAGATTTATGTAAGTATATAGAAACTTATCCAAACTATAAGGAGAAAGATATTGACTTTACATTTTTACAAACTAATCATGAAGGTGAAATAGTTGATTTTATACATAAGGCTTATACAGAAAAATATGATGGTATTGTTTTGAATGCAGGGGGTTATACTCATACATCAGTTGCTATACATGATGCAATAAAGGCAGTTAGTATTCCTATTGTAGAAGTGCATATCTCAAATATTCACGCTAGAGAAGAATTTAGAAAAGTTTGTATGACTTCTTCTGCCTGTGTTGGACAGATAACAGGGCTAGGAAAGTTAGGCTATGTTTTAGCAGTCGTATATTTAACAGAAGAAAGGAAAAAATAAATATGAAATTAATATCTTGGAACGTAAATGGAATAAGAGCAGCTATAAAGAAAGGTTTTTTAGATTATTTTAATGAACAAAATGCTGATATATTCTGTTTACAAGAAACAAAATTAAGTGCAGGGCAATTAGATTTAGAATTAAAAGGTTATCATCAATATTGGAACTATGCTGAAAAAAAAGGTTATTCAGGAACTGCAATTTTTACTAAGGAAGAACCTTTATCAGTTAGTTATGGTCTAGGTATAGAAGAACATGACAAAGAAGGAAGAGTTATCACTCTTGAATTTGAAAAATTCTATATGATAACAGTTTACACTCCTAACTCTAAAGATGAACTTTTAAGACTTGACTATAGAATGGTATGGGAAGATGAATTCAGAAAGTACCTAAAAAATTTAGAAAAGAAAAAGCCTGTTGTTGTCTGTGGGGATTTGAATGTTGCACATGAAGAAATAGATTTAAAAAATCCTAAAACTAATAGAAGAAATGCTGGATTTACAGATGAAGAAAGAGGTAAATTCACTGAACTTTTAGACAGTGGTTTTATTGATACTTTTAGATATTTTTATCCAAACTTAGAGCAAGTTTATTCGTGGTGGTCATATAGAGGAAGAGCAAGAGAGAATAATGCAGGGTGGAGAATAGATTATTTTGTTGTATCAAAAGGTCTTGAAAAAAATCTAGTTGATGCAGAAATTCATTCTCAAATAGAAGGCTCAGATCACTGTCCTGTGGTATTGTTTTTGGAATTTAATAAATAAAGATAAAAAAGCTAGTATTTTTACAATAAAACTAGCTTTTTTACTTTCTATTTTATCAATTCTCTTAAATTTTTTACAACTCTAGTAGGATAAACCTTCAGTCTTTCTATATCTTTTTCTGTATGAACACCAGAACAAACCATTATAGTCTCAATGTTCCCTTCATAACCAAGTTTAATATCAGTTTCTAGATTGTCACCTAATAGGATTATATCTTCTTTTTTTAAGTTCTTATCTTCTAAAAGAATATTTAATATTGTTTGATAAGGTTTACCTACTTTAATAGCCTCAACTCCTGAAGCATATTCAAGCATATTTACTGTTGCTCCATTACCTAAATCGAAAAGTCCATTGTTTGTAAGTAATCTGTCAGAGTTAGTTGCAATGAATTTAGCCCCAGCTAAAATATGATGTAAGGCTTCGCTATATTTAGTATAATTTGCCTTTCTATCTAAGCCTACAACAACAAAGTCAGCCTTGTCTTCAACAAAAATAAAGTTTTCTTCTTTTAAAGCTTCCTCTAAACCACTTTCACCTATCATAAAGCATTTTCTTTCAGAATAATTTTTAGCAATATATTTAGCTGTAGCTATTGCTGATGTAAAGAAATCATCTTCTTTTATATTTTTAAAGCCTAAATTTAACATATGTTCCTTAGCTTGAGTTTTAGTTCTTGTTGCATTATTTGTTAAAAATATATAGGGGAAGCCTTTTTCTTGTAAATATGTTATAAATTCTCTAGCCCCATCAATATTTGTATTTCCACTGTACATAGTTCCATCTAAATCTATAAGATATGTTTTCATAATTTCACCTCTTGTCTATTATACAGTAAAATAAAAAGGACTGCAATTTTTACAATCCTTAATTAATATTAATCTACTTGTCTGTCATCTACAAAGTTTGATTGTCTTTTTAAGTTACCATTTTCATCATAAATCTTCATTGGCCCATTTTTCTTACCATTTTTGAAAGTAACTTCTTCACTTACTTTACCATTTTCATGGTAAACCTTAACTATTCCTTCTACAACTCCATTGTTATAAGGAATTTCACCTTCTAATTTACCATTTTCATGGTAACCTTTTAATACTCCTACTTCATTATCATCTTTAAAAGTAACTTCACTTAATAATTTACCACTTGGATAATATTTCTTAGATATACCATTCTTTTTATCGTTAGCATATTGAGTTTCATATTCTAATTTTCCATCTTTATCATACATCTTAATAAGACCATTAAGTTGATTATATTGATATGAAAGTTCTTCTACTAGCTTCCCATTCTCTTGATATTGGAATGATTTACCATCTAAAACATCATTTTTGTAATTAGAACTAATTTTGATTTTACCACTTTCATAATAAAGTTTCGCAGGGCCATTTAAAGAACCCATTAAGAAAGTTTGTTCAGACATTAATTTACCACTAGGATAATATTCTTTTGAAATTCCATTAGGTTGTCCTTCTGTAAAATATGCCTCAGCTAATAAAATACCCTTATCAGAGAAGTATCTTGATAGACCGTCTATTTTACCATTTTTATAAGAAATTTCTTTTTCAACTTTACCATTAGGATAGTAATATTTTTCTAAACCATCTATTTTATCATTTTTGTAGTTTGCTTCATATTCTAAAATTCCATTCTCAGAATAACTTTTTACAACTCCATTGACTAAAGCATTTTGGAAAGTTTCTTCTCTTTGTACCTTCCCATTAGGGTAATATATAAAAGTTTTTCCTTCTAATTTACCATCTTTTAGACTTATAACAGCTTCAAGCTTACCATCTTTTGATTTCTTTTCAACTATTCCAGTAAAAGGAGTCTTTTCATTTCCAAAATAAGCTATACCATTATCAGTTCTTGTCATACTTTCATAAGGAACTTTTTTTACATTCCCTTCTGAAAAAGCTAAAACTGAAGTTAATAAAAATAAAGCTATTAATGATTTTTTCATATATAAACCTCCACATTATTTTTTCTTATATTATATGGTCTTTTTTTAATAATATCTGTAACATATGTTACATAAATATATGAGAGGTAACGATTAATATTTTAGTCTACTTGTTTATCATCTACAAAGTTAGCTTGTTTTAAAAAATTACCATTTTCATCATAAAACTTTGTTATTCCATTTTTCATACCATTTTTGTAAGTACTTTCTTCTTGTACTTTTCCATTTTCATAGTAAACCTTAACAATTCCTTCTATAACTCCATTATTATAAGGAATTTCACCTTGTAATTTACCAGTTTGAGAGTAACCTTTTAATATTCCTATTTCCTTACCATCTTTAAAAATAACTTCACTTAATAGTCTACCATTAGGATAATATTTTTTTGATAGACCATTTTTTTCATTATTAGCATATTGAGTTTCAAACTCTAAATGTCCATCTCTATATAATTTGATAAGACCACTAAGCTGATTAGCTTCGTATAAAAGTTCTTGTAGTACTTTTCCATCTTCTTGATACTCAGTTAATTTTCCATCTAAAGTATCGTTTTTATAGTTTGAAATAATATATATTTTTCCACTTTCAAAGAAATATTTTGCAGTTCCATTTAAAGCTCCCATTGAAAAATTTTGTTCAGATTTTAATTTTCCATTAGGATAGAATTCTTTTGAAACACCATTAGGTTCTCCATCAGTAAAATATGCTTCAGCTAATAAAACACCTTCTTCAGAGAAAACTTTTGATACACCATCTAATTTTCCATCCTTGTAAGACATCTCAGATTTTAATTTTCCATTAGGGAAATAATTTCTTTCAATACCCTCTAATTTCCCATCTTTTATACTGAAAGTAGCTTCAACTCTACCATCATCACTTTTCTTTTCAACAATTCCAGTGTAAGGAGCACTGTCACCTTCAACAAAAATTATACCATCATCACTTTTTATAATACTTTCATAAGGAACTTTTTTTACACTTATTTCTGAAAAAGCCAAAACAGAAGTTATTAAAAATAAAGTTATTAATGATTTTTTCATATTTAACCCTCCCAATTATTTTGAATATATTGTATAACACCTCTATTATAACATTTGTAATATATGTTACAGAAATATTTTAGTAATAATTTTTTATTCAAGTCAGATAGATGACGAAGTTTATTATTTTCGTTCATATATAAAATAAAAGTTATTAAATAATTTGTTATAAAATTATGCTTATTATATAATGAAATATAAGAGAATTAAAAAAGAATAGGGAGTGATAAGATGAAAAAGTTATTATTCTTATTATTTATGTTAATATTATCAATATCAGCTAGTTCAAAAAATTTTAAATATCATCCAAAAACAAAAGATGAACTTAAAGAGTTAATAGAAAATGAAAGTATTTATCTTGGTGATATAGATACATCAGCTATTACAGATATGTCCTATTTATTTATAATAGGCAAAAAGAAAATAGATGCTTGTGGAACAGCTTATGAATATATAACTACAAAAAGAAAAAACTTTTCAGGCATAGGGAAATGGGATACTTCAAATGTAACTGATATGGAAGGTCTATTTTTTAAAATGAAAGATTTTAATGAAGATATATCGGCTTGGAATACATCAAAAGTAGAGAATATGATAAGTATGTTTGAGGATGCAGACAGCTTTAATCGAACACTAAATAATTGGGACGTATCAAAAGTAAAAACAATGAAAAATATGTTTAGAGGAGCAATATCATTCAACCAACCATTAAATAAATGGAATGTTGGTGAAGTAATGGATATGGAAGAAATGTTTGAGGCTGCTTACAAATTCAATCAAAATATTAATTCATGGAATGTATCTAAGGTAAAGAATATGTCATATATGTTTAATAGTGCAAAAGAATTTAATCAACCATTGGATAAGTGGAATGTGTCTAGTGTTGAAGATATGACTTGTATGTTTAGATATACTAAGAAATTTAATCAAGCTCTTAACTCATGGAATGTTTCAAAAGTAAAGTATATGGAAGAGATGTTTTATGAAGCAGAATCATTTAATCAAAGTCTTAATCATTGGAATGTATCTAATGTTAAAAATATGGCCCGTATGTTTTGTGATGCAAAAGAATTTAATCAAGATTTAAGCATGTGGAAGGTACAAGGGGCAACTGATACTGTGAATATGTTTTTAGGTTCACCTTTAGAAAATAGAAAACCTAAATGGGAAGGACAGTAAAAAGGTATAGGTATGGAGATAAATATAATTCGTGGACAAAATCAGATAGGTGGTTCTATAATAGAGATTTCATCTGAAAGTACAAAAATTATTTTAGATATAGGAAGCAACTTAGAGGATAAGGAAATAGTGGTTCCAGAAATTGATGGACTTTTCAAAGGAGAGGCTAAGTATGATGGAGTTTTAATTAGCCATTATCACAGTGACCATGTGGGCTTGGCAACAAGAATTCTTCCTGATATCCCAATATATATGGGAGAAAAAAGCTATGAAATACATAAGGTTTCAAATGAATATATGGAAAGGGAATATTTAAAAGAGCCTAAAGTTTTTAAAGCAGAAGAAGAGTTTTTAATAGGAGATATAAAAATTACACCCTATCTTTGTGACCATTCAGCTTTTGATGCCTATATGTTTTTGTTGGAGTGTGAGGGGAAAAAGATATTGTATACAGGTGATTTCCGTTCCAATGAAAGAAAATCCTTTGAGCCACTATTAAGAAAATTACCTAAAGTAGATGTTCTTATAACAGAGGGAACTAATCTTTCAAATGACAAAATAGGAAAGATAAATTTGACTGAGAAAGAACTTGAAAAGAGAGGAATAGAACTTTTAGAAGGAAATGATAGACCTGTGTTTGTATTAATGGCAGGAACAAATATAGATAGAATAGTTACTTTATATAAGATTGCGAATGCAACTAAAAGACTATTTCTAATAGATACTTATGTAGGAGTAATTACAGATACTATAGGTGGAAATATTCCTAATCCTAGAACATTTTCTAATGTTAGAATATTTTTAATGAATCAAGATAAATATGAAATTTTAAAAAATTATCCACAAAATAAAATTGGTAAAAATGAAATAGCAAATAGTAATTTTATGATGTGTATTAGAAGTTCAATGAAACAGTATTTAGAAAATCGTTCAAAAGAATTTTCTTTTGAAGGCTGTGTATTATTCTATTCAATGTGGGAAGGCTATAAAAAACAAGAAAATATGAAAGAATTTCTAAAATTTATGGAAGAAAAAGGAGTAAAAACTATATCTTTACACACAAGTGGACATGCAGATGAAAAAGATTTTGATAAATTAATTAAAAAAGTTGAACCCCAAATTATAATTCCAGTACATACAGAAAATTCTGAATGGTTCAAAAGATATGAAAATTGTGAAGTTATTTATGATAAAAATATAATTAAGATATAATAAGTTATGAAAATTTAGGAGAGGGTTATTATGTCGACATACTCAAAAGATGAAATTATAAAAAAATTGGAAGTAGCAAAATCTGAAATGTGGAAATTTTATAGTCAAGATTTTGTAAATTATAGAGGAAAAACATCAGATAAAGAAAGGGATTATTATACAGAAATTATTGCGAAATGGTTACTAGATAATATTGAATTATTTAATGATATAAAAATGATAAGTAGAGAAAGTAGTTATAAAGTGGATAGTCATGATGGGAAAATTAAAAATGAAAAATCAGAGCGTGAAGAAGAAATTATTGCTATGAAATTATTTGATTTTTCACAAAATCAAGAGAAAGTTTTTGATATAATTGGAAAGATTATAGATTATCAAACTCCTTTAAAAAATGTACAAACAGATAAAGCTGGAAAAATAGATTTACTTGCTTATAATGAAAAAGAAAACCCAAAAACTCTAAGAATTTTAGAATTAAAGAAAATAGATAGCAAAGAAACAATGTTAAGATGTGTATTAGAAGCCTATACTTATTTAAAGATAGTGGATAAAGCTAAACTTTTAAAAGATTTTGGACTAGCAGAAAATACAAAAATTAAAGCTTGTCCATTTGTATTTTATAGTGGAGAACAACACCAAGAAATGAAAGAAATAAAAGACAGTAGAAAAAATTTAGGGGAATTAATAGAAAAATTAGGTATAGAAGTAATATATTTAGAAGAAAAAGATGGGGAATATGGTATTAAAAAATAATGGAGGGGAAAATGTCAAATATTAATTATGTGGGAGTATTAGAATATTTAAAAAAATATTATGGAGTTTCTTATAAAAATCCAGATACAAAAGGATTGACAGATGAAGAAAAAAATAATTTTTTACTGATAAAAAAAGTAAGTCAAGAAACAATTAATGAAGTAAAAAAAATAGCAGAACAATGTAAAAAATTATACTCTTTATGTAGCTTTTCAACTATAAAATGGTTGGATGGAACTAATACTAAAATAAAAAAATATCTGTGGCTACAAATGAAATATGAAAAATATAAGGATATTCCAATAAGTATTTCATTATCTGTTGAGAAAAATTTTTCTAAAGAAAAATATTATGTGAGTTTGGAAATTAAAGATAATAAAAGTTGTCCTTATTTAATTGAAAAATATCATTTACATTTAGATATTCCTAAGAAAGAAGATATGGTGTATACAACTGGGAATAATGAGCTAGAAAACTTTAAAATTTTAACGGAAAATAATTTAGAGTTGAAAAATAAAATTCAAACGGGAGAACTAAAAAAAGTAAAACTTTGTGTTTGCATTGAAGGAAATAAAAGTTTTACAAATGACTACTATGATATGAAAATAAAAGAAGCAATCAAACAAATAATACCCTATTATGAATATGTGATAAGTAAAATTTAATAGTTGAGAGTAAAATAAAAAGGAAATGTTCCAGCATTTCCTTTTTTGCATTCTGATTCCTAATCTTTTAGAGATTAATATAATGCGAATATATTGTCTGTTTAATTATAACATTTATTTTTATAGATTTCAAAAATAAAAAAGTGTGAGCAGTTTTATCTACTCACACTTTTATATATGTATAAAGGGTTTATGAAGAATAAATTTATTAAATTTCTTTAAAAACAATGTGGTTGTTATCTAAATCTATTAAAACATTAGATTTTTCATGAACTTCATTTGCAAGAATTTTCTTAGCAAGACTTGTTTCAATTTCTCTTTGAATATATCTTCTTAAAGGTCTTGCACCATAATGAGGGTCATAAGCATTGTTAGCTAAATAGTCAACCATCTTATCAGAAAATTCAAGTGTAATATGTTTAGGTTTTAATTTGTTTTCTAAATCTTTTAGACTCAATTTAACAATTTCTTTAATAGCTTGTAAATCTAAAGCTTTGAAAGTGATTATTTCATCTATTCTGTTTAAAAATTCAGGTTTAAATCTAGCTTTTAGCTCATCTGCTACCTTTTCTCTTGTGCTTTCAGAAAGAGCAGGATCTTCAAGTATTAAATGGCTTCCTATATTAGATGTCATAATGATTAAAGTGTTTTTAAAGTCCACTATTCTTCCTTGTCCATCTGTAAGTCTACCATCATCTAAAACTTGTAATAATACATTGAATACGTCAGGGTGAGCCTTTTCAATTTCATCAAATAGGATTACTGAATAAGGTTTAGTTCTAATAGCTTCTGTAAGTTGTCCTCCTTCTTCATATCCAACATATCCAGGAGGTGCACCTATAAGTCTAGTAACTGAGAACTTATCCATGTATTCACTCATATCTATTCTGACAACATTGTCTTCACTATCAAATAGGTTATATGCTAAAGTTTTTGCAAGATATGTTTTACCAACACCAGTAGGTCCTAAGAATATAAATGAACCCATAGGTCTATTAGGATCTTTTAAACCTGCAACTGATCTAAGCATAGTATCAGCAACAGCCTTAACAGCTTCATCTTGCCCTTTAACTCTTTCTTTTATATGGTCTTCAAGATGTAACATTTTTTCTTTTTTAGTTTCAGTAAGTTTTGATACAGGAATACCTGTCCATCTTGAAACTATATCTGCAATTTCATCAGCAGTAACTTCTTGTTTTAATAGAGAATTATCTTTTCCATCTTTATCAACCTTATTTTGTTGTTCTTGTAATTCTTTTTCAAGAGTTGCTAGTTTTCCATATTTCAATTCAGATAATTTTGTTAAGTCATATTCTCTTTCAGCTTTTTCCATTTCAAGTTTAACATTTTCGATTTCTCTTTTAATATTCTTAATCTTAGCGATATCTTCTTTTTCAAGTTCCCATTTAGATGTTAAAACTTTCTTTTCTTCATTTAATTCAGCTAATTCTTTTTCTATAACTTTTAATCTTTCTTTTGAAGCATCATCAGTTTCTTTTTCCAACGCCTTAATTTCAATTTCTAATTGTAGAGCCTTTCTTGTCAATTGATCAAGTTCTTCAGGCATAGAGTCAATTTCTGTTCTTATCATAGCAGCAGCTTCATCTATTAAGTCGATAGCCTTATCTGGAAGTTTTCTATCAGTTATATATCTTTGGCTAAGTGTTGCAGCTTCAACTATTGCAGTGTCTGTTATTCTAACTCCATGATAAGTTTCAAATTTATCTTTAAGTCCTCTTAGTATTGAAATAGTATCATCAACATTAGGTTCATTTACTAATATTGTTTGGAATCTTCTTTCAAGAGCAGGGTCTTTTTCTATATATTTTCTGTATTCATCTATTGTAGTTGCACCAATAACTCTTAATTCTCCTCTTGCTAGCATAGGTTTTAACATATTTCCAGCATCAAGAGAACCTTCTCCCTTACCAGCTCCAACTATAGTATGAATTTCATCTATGAAAAGAATGATATTTCCATTTGATTCTTCAACTTCTTTTAAAACCCCTTTCATTCTTTCTTCAAATTCACCTTTGTATTTAGCACCTGCAACTAAAGCTCCCATATCAAGAGAGAATATCTTTTTATTCTTTAAGCTTTCAGGAACGTCTCCATTTAAAATTCTTTGAGCAAGTCCTTCAACTATTGCAGTCTTACCAACACCAGGTTCTCCAATTAAAATAGGGTCATTCTTTGTTCTTCTTGAAATTATTTGTATTGCTCTTCTGATTTCAGAATCTCTACCAATGATAGGATCAATTTTACCTTCTCTAGCAAGTTCAACTAAATCTTTTGCATATTTTTCTAAAACTTCATAAGTTGCTTCTGGGTTTTGGTTATCTACTTTTCTATTTCCTCTTATACTCATCAATACCTCCATGTATTTTTCTAAACTGATGCCCAATTTTTTAAAAATTGGCATTTCTTCAATCATAGCTTTAAAAATATGTTCTACACTTAAAAAGCTATCTTCCATTTCTTTCATAATCATTTCTGCACGATTTAAAATGCTATTTGTCTTTTGATCAAGTGAAATATTTTCATTGCTAACTTTCACTTCAACCTTTGGATAATTACTCATTTCTTTTTCTAATTCAGAAATGATATATTTCAAATTCAAATTCATTTTTTCAATCACTCTAGGAATTAATCCATCGTTTTGCATAAGTAATCCTAAGGCAAGTGCTTCAGGTCTTATACTTTGTTGCATATTTCCCTTGCTGATGTCCACAGCCAAGTTAATTGCAGTAATAGTATTTTCCGTAAATTGATTTGGACTCATCATAATAAACCTCCTAACATTTATTATCTCTAATATATATCTAAATTTTTTTAAACAATTTTATGCCTCTAATTTTTAGTGAGGAACTAGCTATCAAAGTATGATAGCTATTCCTACATAAAATAATATAGAGGGGAGAACTATTAGCACTCTACTAAGTAGGTTGCTAATAATCATAAACTATATATATCATATATAAAATAAAATGTCAAGAGTTTTTTTTAAAAATTTAAATTTTTTTTTGAGAAACTAAAAATATTATTATATAATGTAAGAAATATAAGAATAAATATGGGGGATATAGAATGGGAATTTTTATAGTTGCAATATTTTTGCTCTTAATAGGATACCTATCTATAAAAATGGCAAAAATATCTGGAGAAAAAGCTAATGAAATAAAAAAATCTTTAGAAAATAACAAAGAAAATCTACTTGAAACAAAGGGAACTTTAGAACTTATTAAAATAGAAGGTGGTAAAAATTCTCGCTCATTTGATTAAAAATATGGTCGCACACTTGTGACTCTAGCACTCGTAGGGTGTCAGTCATGAGTTAGACCATTAAGTATAGTCAGCATATATAGAAATATGTATGTAGAGGTAGCAACTTTAAAAAGCTATCCAATACTACTCGAATTGCTGGAAACCCCTAAAGCTAGTATAACTACAACATAGTACCTAAATAATATGGTACAAATGTGAAAGTGGCGAAAGCAGAAAAAATATACTAGATGACATAAGGTTAAATCCTAAGTGTTAAGATAATGGGCAATCAGCAGCCAAGACCGAAAGGTAAGGTTCAACGACTATTCCTCCTG
>ERZ772910.738-NODE-738-length-18188-cov-3.739701_pt1 | contig 18188 bp, 21 predicted proteins | sample MGYA00511357_ERZ772910 | MGnify/ENA primary metagenome ERZ772910 (study PRJEB29015, sample SAMEA2738096) | human oral metagenome | biome: human oral; feature: human-associated habitat; material: saliva | place: China | collected 2193 ... | reverse complement strand
TAAAGTTTTAAAAGCTTTATCAGAAGAAGTAAAAAAATATGAAGTATCAAGAGTTTTTAAAACTGAACTTGAAGTCTTTGGTTCAGAAGATAACTTTGATAATTATTTAGAAAATGTTAAATGGGAGCACTTTATGTATAAAGTTCCTGAAAAATATTTGCTTCCAAAAGGAGAAAAAACAAGTTTTATAGCAGAAGCAAGTACAAAAAGAAGATTGCTTTCTGAAATGCTTGAAACAGTTAATTTTTCAACTTTGGAAACAATAAAGGATTTGATTGATGACAATATCCTTTATAAAGGTACTGAATATAAAAACATAATTGAAGAATTAATAAATCTTAAAACAAATTACAGTAAAATTCCACAGGAACAAATTTTCAATTACATATGGAAAATTTCGCCAAATGTAAGGCGTGAAATAGCAGGAGTAAAAAATACAGCAATTGGAACTTTAATTATGGATCTGAATGAAGGAACAGAATTAGAAACAGCAGTTAAGAAATATGAAACTGTTGTTGCTCCTGAAAATTATAAAAGGGCAAAGCCAATTTATACTAAGGCAATGCTTGAAGCGGCACAAAAAACAATAACAGAATTAGGATATTTAGATAGCATTGAAAGACGTTATGCAAATATTGATGATATTTCAGTAAATGATGTTCTATTTATAAATAGAAATATAAAATCAAAACAAGCAACAAATGATGTTTTTTCAATATTAAGTGAAAATGTCACTGAAAACCCTAAAAAATATAAGAATGTAGAAACTGTTTCAGTTGAAAAGTTTTTAAATGAAATTTTGCCTAATGCAAAAGAAATAAAAGCATTAATTGAAAACACTCATAAGAAGAATTTAATGACTTTAACAACTGCAAAAAACAAGGGAAGCAAGTCCTTGTTCAAATGGGATAACAGTTTTGCTTGGAACTACATAGGTGGAATTTCAGATAGCAGAATGAAAGAAGAAGTTGCCAAAAAAGGTGGAAGCGTTACTGGAGACTTAAGATTTTCAATAATGTGGAATGATGATAAGGAAAATTTGTCTGACTTAGATGCACATTGTTTTGAAAATACAAAAAACGGGAAAAATGAAATTTTCTTTTCTGACAAAAGATCAAGACTTTCAAAAGGAGAACTTGATGTTGATATAATCAACCCTAACGGAATTGCAGTTGAAAACATCACTTTCCCTGACAGGAACAGAATGCCTGATGGAAATTATAAATTCTTTGTTCATTATTACAGCAAAAGAACAGGTTATATGAACGGATTTAAGGCAGAAATTGAATTTGATGATGAAGTTTTTGAATATGAATTTGCTGGAAAACCTAATCAGAATGATAAGGTTGATATTGCTGAAATTACAGTAAAAGATGGTCAGTTTGAAATCAAGGAACTTCTAAAAAATAATGGAAGCTCTGTTTCAAGCAGTAAACTTTGGGGATTAAACACAAATCAGTTTGCTGATGTAAAACTTGTAACAAAATCACCAAATTACTGGAATGAAAACGGACAAGGACATGAACACCTGTTTTTCTTCCTTGAAGGCTGTGTTTCAGAAGAAAAACCAAATTCTATGTTTAATGAATACTTAAAAGATGAACTGTATAGAAATCATAGAAAAGTTTTTGAAGCAATTTCACAATTTTCTAAAATTGAAGAAACAGATAATCAGTTAAGTGGAATTGGTTTTTCAATGACAAAAAGAAACCATTTGATACTTAAAGTTGATGGAAAACTTATGAAAATAGAATTTTAATAAAAAAAGAGCCGCATCTTTTTTGGATGTGGTTCACAAAAAAATAATTATAAAGGAGAAAAAACATGGAAAAAAACATTTACAGGGAAGCACTGTCTAAAAATTTTAGATTTAATTATAAAGGAAGTATTTCAGTTGAAGATCTTTTCTTCCTAAACGAAAAATCATTAAACGAAATTTATAAGAACCTTTTAAAAGAAAAGAAAAACGATGCTGAAGATTCACTTTTTGAAACTAAAAATGAAGCTGACAAGGAACTTGAAACAAAAATAGAAATTTTAAAAGATATTGCGGCATATAAAAAAGAACAAAAAGAAAAAGTTCAAAATGAAATTGAAGCACAAAAATTCAACAAAGAAATTGATAGAATTATTGCGGAAAAGAAACTTGAAAATCTTAAAAATTCTTCAATTGAAGAACTTGAAGCAATGAAAAAGTAAAAAGGCTCTTTTGGAGCTTTTTTCTTTTATAAACTTTCTAGTTTTCAAAAAAACATTGTTTTTTATTTTTAAAAATGATAATATATTTTATAAAATCAAACAGTTTAAGAAAGGAACTGAAAATGTCAAGAATAAAAGAACAAAGAAATAAAACCTTGAAATACATTTTTTACAAATATAAGGTTATTCAAAAAAAATATAAAAAATTTGAAAATTTTCTTGAAGATTTGTGGAATATTCCAGGTTATGAACCTTGTGCATTAGCATCGAAAAAATTGAAATTTTTTCCAAAAGAATTTGAATTTCGATTAAAAGGCCTCAAGTTAAATCATGTAGAAAAATGGAAAAAATTAGGTGCTGAATTTCCAACGAATAACAATCCAGGTTATCAGAAAATTTATGGGTGTTTTAAAAATTATAAAAACCGTAAAATGTTTGAGTGGAAAAAAATTTCAGAATTTATCAAGGATTATAAAAACATTGAAAGTTATGACAGGGATCTATTTTTTGACAATCTTCTCCTCTTGAAAAGGAAAGATAAAAATATTGGATGGAATGTTAAAAATTGTTATTGGGATTTAAAAACAAACAAAAGCAAAAAAAACAAAACAGAAGAAACAGAATATATATTCATTCATATGGATGGAACAATTGTAGAATGGAATAAAAGTATCGCCTTATTTTATAAAGAAAAGGAAAACTTTTCAGGACAAATTGCTTTCGGCTGCAAAAAAAGAAGAAGAAAAGTGACTCTTGGCTGGCGTTATTTTTCAGTAGAAAATTGGGAAAAAATAAAAAAAATCTATGGAACACCTTATTATTTTGAAGCTGAAGCTTTGTATCAATATTTAGTAAGGAATAATTACGATGATATGGAAATAGATTTTGAAGATTTTTTATGCAGACTTCCGGAAATTGAAAATTTTGACTTAAAAAAATTTCTTAAAAGAAAAGGTAAAGTTGTTTTAAAGGAAAATACAACAAAATGGAAATTGGAAAATTTAACTTTTGATACAAAAAAAATTCCGATGCATTTTGTAAGAAAAAATTCCACTTATAAACATATGACCGAACATGATCAGCTCTTTATAAAAAAATATCTTTCAGGTGATGAAAGATTTGAATATCTTGAAAACAGGAATATGAATGACTGGATTTTGAAAAACAAAGGGACATTTGTAGAAACATTTGAAAATTTAAAAAAACAAAATTTTAACGACAATTTTTCAGAAGCTGCTATTTCATATTTAGTTGCAAATAATAAAACAAAAAAAGTTTTTTATAAAGAAAGAGAAAAAAATTTAAAATATATTATTAATATTTCAAATGAAATTATTCTTAATGCAAAAAAAAGAAACGAAAAAAATATTTTAAATATGTTAGAAAACTGTAAAACTATAAAAAGTATTGAAACATTAAACAATTTTCTTAAACCATAATAAAAAAGCAAGAAATTGATCTTGCTTTTTATTTTTAAATTAAGCGTTTTTCTGTTCCTGAAAGAAAAGTTCCAGAAGTTCTGTACTTGAATTATATGGATATTTTTTGATTATCTTTATGATTTTATCCTGATCTTTTTTATCAATATCAAATTCTTCCTTTAAATAAATTTTGCTGCTTCCCCAACTGAAATATTTTTTATAAACTTCTTCAATCATAGGACCTGAAGAAATAAACTTTATTTTTTCCTGAAAAAGATTGAAACCATACTTTTCTTTCCAATCCCTATTAAGAAAATATAATATTCTTAATAAGGATAGAGGATTAGTATTCTCAAATTTGTTTATTATGAATTTTGAAATTTCTGTTGCCTTATAAACTATACCTGATGGTCTTGAAATTTCATCAAAACCATTAATTGATTTGTGGAAATTCAGAATTTCTTTTGGTTTCATTATTTTATCTTCTCTGCTATAACATTCTTTCCAAAAAGAATATTTTGTTTTTTCGGAAAGTTCAATATCATTAAAATCTCTTGTTTTTTCTATCAAAATTTTTATGATTTCTCCTGACATTGTTTCGCTGAAATCATCAACTTCCTTGCTTCCTGGAAGTTCATTAATTAACTGATCAAGTTCATCAAACATTCTTCTGTCATATCTTATTTTGTCAGTAAAATAAAAATATTTTTTCTGTACTTCTGGAAGGAAAGGTCCATTATGAGAAGCAACAATTTTTTCTTTAAACATTTCCTTGCCTAAATTTATTAAACTTGCCGCCTGTGCCAAATATAATATTTTATGTAATCTTATCAAAGTCATTGGTTCGATTTCAGTGATATAATTTATTACTGTTTCAATTTTATATTTCATATTTTTACCTCTTTTCTTATTTATAAGAAATTATATCATATTTATAATTTTATGTCAATCTTTGTTTTAAAAAAGTTTTTAAAAAAACTCTATCTTATTTGATAGAGCTTTTATAAACAATAAAATTATATTTATTTTTTATGTTTTTTATGTGTTTTTATTTTTGAAAGTTTGTTATGAAGAATTTCAAGTTCCTTAAAAGAATTGCATTCTTCAATTTGATTTACAATATTTCTTATGTTCAAATTTTTTCCAAGATAAAAAGTTTCCATAAGAAAATCTTTCACATATTCAATAGTTCCTTTTCTTCTTCTTGGAAAACATATAATTCCTTCTTCTTTTACTTGTTTTTCCAAATTATCATATTCTTTTAATTTTGAATTATAAAGTTTGTCAAAAATTCCTGAAGCATCAAAGTAGGTTTCAATAATTCCTTTTTGATTTTTCCAAATTCCAACATTGACCATTTCAGATAAAAAATCTGTTTTGTTTTTTAAAATAAAATCTATTATTTTTTTATTTTCTTCAAATCTTAAAAATTCATCTTCAAAAAACTTTTCCATTATTGAAAGTGGAATTTTTTTTAATTTTTCTGTATTTGAAACATTATATTTTGATATTAAAAAATCATATAAACTTTGAAAATTTTCAAAATCTTTGTCATCAACTTTATATGTAAGTTCAAAATTACTTCTAAATTTTTTAGCTTCTTTATAAAGTTCCAAAATATCTTTTGCCAATTCTGATTTTTTATTAGAAATTTCAAGAGATTTTATAAAAACCTCACTAAAATCATCATAATCTTTCAAAAATAAGTGCAACTTTCTATCAATACTTTTTGGATTATAATATCTTATACTCTTAAAAGAACTTTCATTTCCTAAACTGATTATATATTTTATTCTAAAAAGTTCTAAATCTTCTAAAAAATCAAAATTTTCAATATTCCATTTTTTTAATTTTTCAATAATTTTAGGAACTTCTTTGTTTTTAAAATCAAAAGCAAAATATTCTATAAAAAGTTCATTCCTTTTATATGATATTTTGTAAATTTCTCCTGGAAAAAGATTTGATTTAGTTATTTTATCATAATTAAAATTAAGAACATCAAAAATATTTTCTTTAAATAAAAGAATTTGTTTTTCAAAAGACCTTTTTAAATATTCTTTTCCAAAAACTGAAAAAATTCCTTCTAAATTTTTCAAGTGATTGTTTTCAAAGAAGTTTTGTAAATATTTCATTGTAAGTTCTGCTCTTGATTGCAATAATTTTTCTTCTATATTCATTTTTTTCCTTTCTTTATTACAAACAATAACGGTTAATTTGTTTTTAAAATTTTTCTATAAGCTGCTGTTGATAAATACAGTTCTTCTATTATTTTCTTCAATTTATCATTTCCAATATTTTTATTCTTTTTAAGATCTGAAAAATGATTTATTTTTTTTCCCATAATAATTGAAATGTTTTCTTTTTTTTCTTCAATATAATCAAGATAGCCATGTATTTTTTGAGAATAATTATTTTCAATGAACCACTTTTTATTATCGTAAATATAATCAAAGTTTTCTTCTGTTTCTTTGATCCATGAATTCATTTCCATTCTTAATAATAAATTTTTTATTTTTTTCATATATTTTCCCTTTCTAAAATTTTTTATAAATATATTTTACTTTATTTTTAAAAAAATGTCAAGTTTTTTAAATAATCTTTTTTTTGTAATTCAGTAAAATATTTTTTAAGCATCTTTATACCTTTTTCTTTATCCTCCCTATATTCCGAAAGACCTCTATAATAACGATCCCTTGTAGCATATTCTACAATAAATGGCTTTATATCATTCTTTAAGCATTCCCTGAATATTATAAGTCTTCCTGTACGTCCGTTCCCATCGCTGAAAGGGTGGATCATTTCATATTCACAATGAAATTCTATTATATCTTCAAGAGACTTTTTTTCTTTTTTGTTATATTCCTGTAACAGTTCTTCAATAAGTGGAAGAACTTCAGAAGGTAAAGCTGTCATATTACCTGCTATATAATTTGGAACTTTTTTCCAGCTACCAAGTACAAACCATTCCTGTTTTGATTTATAGGTATCTTTCATTAGAAGATAATGAAATTCTTTTATCATATCTTTTGAAAGTTCCTCTTCCATATTCTGCATAATATGTTCAACACATTTGAAATGATTTTCACATTCAGTAATATCATCGTTCATATACTGTAATGTTGACATTGTTTCAAAAGGATTTAAAAGTGTCTCTTTTCTGAAACGGCTTTTTTTTATTGGAGGCCTTTTCCCCTCAAAAATATTTCTGACCTGTGAAAGTTCAAGATAACTTCCTTCAATTTTGTTTGTATTGTAGGAAAAATTTATTTGAAATTCTTTTATTTCTTTATTATCATTTTTCATTTTCTTCTCCTTTTTTTATAATAATTATATTGTTTTTTTCTGTTTTAGTCAATGATTTTTTTAATAAAAAAGGGAAAATTAATTCCCATTTTTTATTCTTTCTGAAACAATTCTGAAAAAGAAATTGTTAATTTTTTCAATATCCTTTTTGTCTGTCAATAAATTATCTGCTTTTTCCTGAAAAATTTTGATTTTATTCTCTATATAATTATTAAGTTCAAAATCCAATTCTACAAATTCTTTGCCATTTTTCCTTTCTAAATTCATTTTTATAATCTTTTCTTTTATATTTTCAGGTAAAACTTTTAAACTTTCTTCAATTCCTTCTGAAAAATCATATTCCATTTCTTTTTCAATTTTTATCATTGCAGCAATTCTTATTAACGATATTAAATAATATTTTACTTTTACTTTTTCTTCATTTTTAATTTTTCTTTTGTAATTGTTACTAACAATTCCGGCATATTGATGAAAAAACTTTTTCAGTTCAAAATATTATTTTGAAAGTTCTTTCATTTACTCTGAATAATCAGACGCAACATATATTTTTGAAGAATATAGATATTGCCATATTTGAACATTTGAGTCTTTTAAAAGATTTAATGTTTTCTTTATATCAAAACCTACAAAGTCCACATTTAATTCTTTTCTTTGAATTGTGTCAGTTCTTTCAATAAGTTTCAAATATTTTTCTGATTTCTGAATATAAATAAATCTTATATCATAATCGCTGTTTTCATTTGAATAACCAAGAGTTCTACTTCCTGTATCAGAAGCAAATATAATTTCAACATTGTTTTCTTTTTCAATTTCTTTTAAGGTCTTTAAAATTTTTTCTTCCATCATCTTATCCTCACCTCAACTTTTTAAAACTTTTACGATATTTTCAATTTCTATTTAGTTATTCTAAATCAATTATTTCAAAATTAAATTTGTTTTGAGAGAGTCGTGAGCATATAGAATAAGTTCCCTGTTCCATAATTTCTTTAAAAACATTTCCTATGTCTGCCATACCTTCCATATGTTTAGCCATCTGTCGCCCATTCAAGTCTCTCACTTCAATATCATGTTCTTTAAAATTTAATGTTATTTTGCATGCTGTGTTTATATCCATTGAAGTTATGTTCATTTCCTTAAAATTATCCCCAATTGAGAATAAAGGATTTTTTGGCAACGAATTATCAAAGTTTATTAATAATGCTCCTCTGTTGTTTGTTAATAATAAACTTTTTCTTTTAAGGTCATTTTCATTTCCATTACTTACTTTAATAACCTTATATTCTTCTCCTATCCTGATTATGTCATTTTCCTGTAACTCACTCAATTTTTTATAGTAACTGTTATATTCATTATAATGCTTTTCCCATTTTGTATTAAGCGTAAAATTTCGGTTTATTAAATAAAATAAAACAAATAGAGGTATTCCTATTATTAAACTCCAAAACGTAATGTTTATAATTTTTGTTTCAGTATTTTTCATTAAAAATCAGCTCCTTTTTCATAATTATGAATTATATCATATATTTTAAATTTAATCAATATAAAAATATATAAAAAACGTTAATAAATCACGTTTTTATATTGACTTTCACTAACCGTTATGATATTATAAAAACAATATAAGTAAAATAAAATAAAAAAAGAAAGGTTTTTGTATTATGGATAAAAAAACAACAGCTAAAGTTATGTTTCTATACCTTATTGTTGCACTTCTTATAAATGGTATAGCATATTCGTTATTTAATGAAATGTTTGATATACCATCTCCTTTATTGGTTTTTGTACAAGTTATTTTTGTGTTGACAACCAGTGGAAGCATATTTATATTTCTGGTTAATATTGTGGCATTATTTGGGGAAGAAGAAACATCTGAAAAAGACCAAAACAAAATCAAAAAAAATAAAAACAATGACAAATGGATAAAATTAAAATAAATATATAAGAAAGGTGCATAAACACCTTTTATTTTTTGTAACTTTATTATGAATTTGAAATTATTAATGTAAGAAAAACAAACATTTAATTCAAAAAAACATTTATTGACATTAGCAAAAAAGTATGCTATAATTATTACATAATAAGGAATAAGGAGTGACAAATCATGAAAAAGAATAAATATCCAGGAAAATTTATAGTAGTTGAAGGACCTAACGGTTCAGGAAAATCGACTTTCATAAAAAAACTGGAAAAAGAATTAAAAAAAGAAGGAAGGGAAGTTTTTCTTACAAAAGAAATAAGCAGCTCTGAAGTCGGAAAATTTGCATATAAGGCAATGGGACAAATGCACGGGTTATCATATGCCTGTCTTATGGCAAGTGACAGATACGAACATTTAAAAAAAGAAATAATACCGGCCTTAAAGCAGGGGAAAACTGTAATATGTGACAGATATGCACTTTCAAGCCTTGTATATCAATGTATGGATGGATGTAATCCAGAATTCATTCTTAAAATCAATTCGGAAATTATCATTCCTGACCTTACAATTATTCTTACTGCAAGTGAAGAAATACTTACAGAACGTAAAATAGAACGAAAAAAGGAAACAGGAATTGAACTTGACAGGTTTGAAACTGGAAACCAGTCAGGAATTGAACTTCATTTTCTTGAAGAAGGAATAAGAAGACTTGAAAAGAAAAACTGGAAATTTTCAATTTTTTCAAATGAAACAGAAGAAGATTTTGAAAGTAATCCAAGAATAGCATCGTTTCTTATAAGGGAATTGTAAAAAATTCCCTTTTTAAAACAAAATAAAAAAAGGAGAAAAAAATGGAAAGTGATAATAAAAAAACAAAAGAAAAATACAATGAAATTTCTGAAATTGATTATTTATTAAAATATCTTATCCTCAATGAAGAAAATTATATTATTTTTAATAATGGAATTGTAAATTTAAAAATTACAATGGATCAAAAATGTGATTTAAAATCAAAAATTGCTGATGTTCCATATGATAAAGAAACAATATTTCAGATAAGAATTCCGATACTTTTAGAAATGATAAAACAACTGAAAAGAAAAGCAACGAACTCTTATTTTTCAAATGAGTAGGAGAGAATTTTAGCTTTCGTTAAATTCAATTCTGATTAAACTGAATAATGGAGGAAAACTTATGTTAAAGAACAAAAGACAGAGAAACCAAAAAGGATATGGAAAAATAAAATCAACTGAAGAATGGTTAGAAAAAGAGCATAAGAAACAATGGAAAGTAAACGGAAAAAGAAAATACAGAAGAAAATTCAAAAATATTCAGGAAGAACCTGAAAAAACAATAAAATTCTGTTTTCATGGTTATCTCAATTAACAAATTTTTTAAAAAAATATTTGAAAACATATATTGACAAAACAATGAAGTTGTGCTATAATTACTATATAATTAAAAATTAAGGAGGAAATAAAATGGGAATATGTTTAAGAAATGGAAAAGCAACGTTCAGTTTCAGAGATGTTGAAACAGCAACGGCAGGAATAATAATTGAAAAAATTGTTGATATACTTAAATTTAAAGCTATAAAAAATGGTTTTTCAGGAAGCATTTGTGAATATGTTTCACATTTTTCCGAAGATTATTTGTTTGTTTTAGATTTTAAAGGCGAATTTGAGACAGAAGATTTGAAAAAAATATTTGAAATCAAATATCAGGGAATAGAAGAACTGCACAATAAAACTTTGGAAGTTTCTATATTTGCTGATGCTGATATAGAAAACAAACTTGAATTGAGAGAAAAAGTTCATTTCTTTTTAAGATTTGATAAAAACTCTTATACTTCGACACTTCTTTCAATGGGAGAAAAGCTGCCTTATAATATTGTAAGTTTCAAAAAAATTGGTTATAACTATTATAATCTTAAAACTGACGAAGTTGAAGATATATCAAATTATAAACTTAGTGTAGATTTCACAAGACAGCTTGAAGGTGCAGAAACAAAATTCAGAAATGAAACCGAATGGATAATTACAGGAAACATCTTATCTGTCCTAGTAAAAAATGGTGTAAAAAGAAACACTGAAAATGCTAATAAAGTTCTTGCAATAGTAAGATATGTTGAAAAGAACCTTGAATGGGATAATTTAGGAGAATTTGAAGAATGTATAAGCTCCGGATTATCAGGAAATACAATTGAAATTATTAAAGACAGCAAAATAGTTTTAAAAGAAGAATTTGAACAGGAAATTTAAAATTTCCTGCTTCTTTCTTGAAACTTTACTTGACAAAATATGAACAATATGTTACAATAAAAACAAAAAACTAAGGAGTGATAAATATGAAATACGAAAAAATTAAAAATTGTCAAATAAATCACAAATTAATTGACAAAAGACTTAAAGAAATGAAAATGTCAGACAGAAAAGCCGGAGAAGCCCTTGGCGTTTCCCATAATTCCATTCATGTTTGGAGAAACGGATATTCAAACAGCATTACAAAAGCTGCTGAACTTGCTAAATTTTTAGGTGTCGATTATCATGATATTGTATTAAAGAAAAACGATCTTACAACAGTAGGTGGAAGATTAAGAGAAGCAAGAGAAATGAAAGGTCTTTCTTTTAGAGAAGCTGCAAAGCTTATTGGAAGACATCATTCAATCCTTTTCCAATGGGAAAACAACAAGTTTGGTTTATCTACTGATAAAGAAATCAAAGAATATGCCAAAAAAATAGGTGCAACTATTTAACAAAAAAAGAAAGAAGGTAAAAAAAATGAGATTTAGAAAATTATTTCATTTAGATTTCTTAAAACTTATTGAAAAAAGAGAAATAAGTTATGAAAAAATTGAAGAAATTACAAATACATTTTTTGAAAATTTAAATATTATTTTTCAAAATACACCTAATGTAGATACAGAAAATTTCATATGTATTGTAGAAGGTTTTATAAAATATAAAAGGCCATGTTTTAAAATTAAGGTTGAGACAGGTGTCGGGAGTTTTGAAACTTGTCCTGATTTTGAACTTGTTATTAAATCGGAAAAATTTCGTGAAATAAATGCAATCAGTTTATTTTATGGAACGCTTTTCCCATATAACAACGAAGATGGAACAATAAGAATAAAAAATTTTTATAAAGAGTTTGAAAATTTGTGGATTTACAGTAAAGTTCATAGCCCAAAATTTTCTGAATTTTCAATTGAAAAAGGATTGTTTTTAAATGAAAATGAACCATTTGCTATTTATAAGAAAGATAATAAAGTTAAAATAAATGTTGGAATATGTGAACAAAAGCAAGGTTATATAAAAAAAATATATGACTTTGTCAAAAATATAAATCTTTCAGAAGAAGTTAAGGAAGTTGAATTTGTTTCAATTGAAGATTGTAATATAATTAAAAATGAAAAAGGAATAATTTTTCAGGATTTCAGAAATCCTGACTGCAAACAAATTCTTTCAGAATTACAGTTCATTGCTGATAAAGATTTTGAATATTTTTCAAGAAACGCACATATTAAAATAAAAAATTCAAAAATAGAAATTTTTAAATTGTATGATGCCTTTTCTTATATTGAAATTGAAAATGAAAAATTAAATAAAATTTTATTATCTGATTTTCTTTTTCAGTCAATAATAACTTCAGAACTTACTTTTAATAAAACTTTTAAACTTTTTGAAATTATAAATGGAACAGAAGTGACTAAAAAAAATTATATGAACTACTGCCTGCCTGATTTAAAACGTTTTGAAGCAATTTCAAATGGAGAAAAATTTATTGAGGAAAATAAAGATTTTCTTTTTTCAGATTTAGGTTCCTTTTCTAAAATGATAAAAAGTTTTATAAAAATTACTGACAATTGTTTTGTTGACAATAATCTGGTAATATTAAAAAATGACACTTTTTTATTAGGAACATTTGAAAAATATTTTCCAAAACTTATACTTGATTATTGTGATGAGGTTAAATATATTATAAATTGTCCTGATGGTAGAATGACATTCAAAAATGAATATACTACATTTGAATATGATGGAGAAATTTTTGATTATGAAATAGATAAAATTATAGAAAAAGTTTCTGAATGTGAAGAAAAACTTGAAAACATTAAAATTTATGATCTTTGTAATAATTTTGTTTTTGATAAAGAAAAAAATAAATTTAAAAAGAAAAGTTGGTGCTAACTATGAAAAAAATTATAAATTATTTAAAAGCAAAAAAAGAAAAAAAGAATTTTCAATGTCTTTTAAGAAAAGGGGATTTTGATGCCGGAAGGAATAAGGAAGGTGTCTGGCTTGGGAATGTTGTCCAGCCTGATGGAACTATAACTGAACTTGTTGAAAACAATTTAGAAAATCCAATTGCTTTTATAAATAAATCAGGAAATTCAAAAGAGCAGGATGAATATATTATGCCTACTTTGTTAAAAACTTGGCAAGAAACTGCTATTATTTTTGATGTTTTAGGAAATGTAGAAAAATTTACTTCCATGACAAGAGCCAAAAAATTTAATAATAAAATTATAAAATTTTCTCCAAGTGAAGAAAAAACTGATAGATATAATTTTTTATCTGAAATTAGGCTTTTGACAAAACATGAAAAAAATGATGTTATTGATATTGTAATATCTTTTGTAGAAGATTTTTATGGTTTTTCAAAAGAAAATCTTAGTTTATTCGAAAGAATAAAACTTGAAGTTGAAAACGAACAAATTGGCTCTTTTCTTTCTTCAATTATTTTTTATGATTTGTATAAAAGTTTTCTTGAAAATTCAACACTTTCTATGAAAGAAATTTATGAGCTTATAAAAAAAATAAGTTTTATTGAAAAACCAAGTTCTTATTTTAAGAATATTTTATCAGAAAATATTTTTGAGAAATATAGCAAAAATGAAAATAATAAAACTCTTGTAAAAAAATGGATTGAAAAAGCACAAAGAGAATATAATTACAAAGGGTTACCATTTGAAAATTTTTTCAGATGTTATTCTGTTTCTGATGATAAAAAACTTAAAGTAATAATTGAAAAAACCTTAAATCTCTTGAAAATTTTTGAAAAAGAAAATTATTCAAAAAATACAGAAGAAAGTGATTTTACAATAAATGAGATAATTAACAGTAAAAAACCTATTACACTTTATTTTGAAACAAAGCCATTTGATATTATAGACGCAAGAGTATTTTTTAAAATTTTTGTCAAACAATTTATAGCCAAGGCAGAAGAAAATAATTCTAAAAATAACATTCTTATGGTTTTTAATCAGTTTCTTGAATTTGGTCATTTTGGTGGAATTTCTGAAATAATTAATACTGCAAAAAAATGCAAAATAAAAACTTTTTTTAATTTTTCAGCAGAACCGGAAGATAAAATTTATAAAGCTGGCTTTTTAAAAGAAAATTTTTCAACTATAATTAGAGACTATGATTCGAACGAAAAGAAAAAGACAAGGAATGAAAAAGAAGTTTTTTGTGATGGACCTGGAAGCAGAATGTTTCTATTTGAAGAAGTTGCCAGAAAACCTGATGAAAGTTTATTTTTGGAAATGGATTTCAAAAAAAATATAAAAATAAAAAAAGTAATAGTCGAAAAAAATGAAAAATTATAATTAAATAGAATATCAAGAAAGGATCTTAAAATGTTAGGAGCGATTGTTGGAGATATAGCTGGAAGCACATTTGAGTTTAACAACTATAGAAAAAAGGACTTTGAAATTTTTGCAGAAGGAAGCTGCCCTACTGATGACACCCTTATGACTGTTGCAGTTGCAAATGCAATTATGAAGACGGAAAAGGAAGTGCCAAGATTTCTTGTGGGCAAGGTGCTTGATGATGAATTTTATAAAAAACTTGAAGAAAATGCACGCAATGAGATGGTTTCAATTGGAAAAGATTTTGTTTATGCGGAATTTGGACCTATGTTCAACGAATGGATCTGGAGCAAAGAGCATAAGCCATATGAAAGCTGGGGCGATGGAGCCGCAATGCGTATATCCCCTGTCGGATTTTGTGCAAGGAATTTTGAGGAAGCAAGTAAAATGTCAAAAGTTATAACAGGTGTTTCGCACAACCATCCTGAAGCATATAAAGGAGCTGAATGCGTAGTGCATTGCGTTATGATGCTAAGAAATAAGACAGCAGATCAGAAGGAACTGAAAGAAATAGTGCAGAAAAAATGGTACAAGGATATTCTGCCAGTTGAACACATAAGGAATACGGTAGGATTTGATGCTTCCTGCCAGTATGTAGTTCCGCAGGCGATTTCCTGCTTTCTTGAAAGCAAGGATTTTGAAGATGCAATAAGGACTGCAGTTTCAAGTGGTGGCGATTCAGATACTGTTGCAGACATAGTGGGAGTATTGGCAGAGGCATATTGGGGAATTCCTGAAAAATTTAAAGTTCTGACGGAGAAAAAGAACGATGAACTTCTTATGTCATTTATTAATGATGTAAATAAGGAATGGGAAAAATTTGTAAACAATATTAAACCTTTAAAACAGAAAAAGAAAAAATGGATATTTTTTTAGAAAAAAATTGAATGAAATATAAATATAAAAAGAAACCTTACGAATTCTTTTTTTATAAAACATAAATTGACAAAAACTGAAATTAATGCTATAATATTGTTAACTTGAAACAAGGGGGAATTAAAAATGAAAGATAAATTCAATTTAAGAATATTAGGTACTTACAAGGAAACAGTTGTAGATGGGGAAGGCTTGAGATATTCAATTTACTTTGCCGGCTGTACACATGCCTGTAAAGGATGCCATAACAAGGAAAGCTGGTGTCCTGATAATGGAACGTTAATTACAGAAGAATATTTGGATAAAATAATTAACGAAATAAATTCAAATCCAATCCTTGATGGAATAACTTTAAGTGGTGGTGATCCTTTATATAATCCTGAAGAAATGCTTGAAGTTGTAAAATATCTTAAAGAAAAAACTGGAATGAATATTTGGCTATACACAGGATATACAATTGAAGAATTAAGAAAAGATAACAAAAGAATGGCAGTTTTGGAATACGTTGATACAATTGTTGATGGTAAATTTATTCAGGAACTTTATGACCCATTGCTAAAATTTAGAGGAAGCTCAAATCAGAGAATTATAAGAAAAAAAGATTTCTAATAAAAAAAAGAGGAGTTTTCCTCTTATTTTTATGGATTTTGAAAATCCCAATCAGTGCTTGAAGAAACTTCTTTGCCGTTTGAAAGATAAACATTGAAAGTTATCCAGCCACCATAATGATCATCAAATTCAGTTTCTGTTCTTAATAATATTCCACCTTTTTGTTCTATTTCTTTATTTGTCAAATTCACTAACATAAAATCAGCTCTCTTTAATGAAATTACCTTACATTTATATTTTTTTTGTTTAGTTTAAAATTATTTTCTTTTGCCAATTTTTTATAAATTACAGAAGATTTTATGCTTGGATATTCTTCTTTATCCCAAGTGTTCCATCTTTTTAAGATATTTGGATTTTTGGGATCAATTGACAAAATTATATCGCCAGTTTTATAATTTATAAATTCTTTTCCATTTTTACTTTTTTTCCTTATTAATTGAAAAAAATTTGATTTTTCTAAATAATCATTTACAAATTCTTCATTATTTGCTTTTATTTTTATTTTTTCAAAATTACTTTCAAAAAAATTTTTTAAAAGTTTAAAATTTATAGGATTTTCAATTATTTTTTTATCAAACAATTCTTTTGTAGCTTCCATAAATTCATTAAAAGTTTTATAAATTTTAAATTCCATTTTTATTGGGTTTTCAGGTTCAAAATAATAATGAAAATTAAAATTTTCATTTAATTTAGTTGAAGTTCCAATATAATATCCTTTCTCATTTTTTCCAAAAAAACTTTTATTATCTTTTATATATGGATCATAGCTAACTGGATTTTTTATTGGCATAGTTAAACAAAATTCTCCATTAACCATTTCAATTTTTTGCTTTTTAAATGGTTCTTTTAATTCATTTGGAAAAAATAATTTATCCATTTCATTTGTTCTTGCTTCAAGTAGATTTTCAAATTCTTTTTTATAATTTTCTGCTACATCTATAACATTTTTTTTAAATTCTTTTATATAGTCTTTTTCATGATTTTCTGAAACTTTGAATTTTTCGATTTTTAACTGAATTTGTTCTTTATTTTTATCAATATCATCTAAAGAAATTTCCATTTCATAAAAATTATGATCAAAAGCATCGTTTGAATCTAATTCTAAATTAAAATTTTTTTTATACCAATTTTTAAAATCTATATAACTTTCATAATTATATTTTTTATGAACTTCAGAATTAATATTTTTTGTATCAAAATCCACAAAAAATCTATAATAATTTTTCCCACTTTTTTCTAATTTTGTTGGCTTTACTTCCGGAGATAAATCTTCAATTCCAATTGAATTTAAGTAATCAATTATTTCTTCAATTGTTCCTTTTTTATTTCCACCTGTATAACGTAAAATCCCACTTGAAATTCCATTTTCTATTTCTTCACCTGTATCAAACATTTAATTTCTCTCCTTTTTTATTCTTTTATTTAAATAATATCATTTTTTAAATTTTTATCCAAAACTACCATTTCTGATAGTTTTGGTAAAAACTTAATATTGCATAAAACATTGGTGCTGAAATATATTTGTTTTTGTTACTGTTCCATCAGGATTCACTGTTTCTTTTGATATTCTTTCAGTCATTGCAAATAACGGTATTATTTTTGGATTAGCATTGATTACATTATGAACGACACCGGCCTATCCCTGAATAAACATAATATCAGGTTTAATTTCATTGATTTCCTTGTTGATAAGTTCAATAGTTTCTTTATAATTTTCTTTTGTTACCTGTCCAAACCTTTTAATGTTTTCATCACTTAAAGTTACAATTTCTGTCACATTCCAATCTTTTTTTAATTCATTCATTTGTGTTTCTGTTAATTCATGGTTTAATAATTTTAATAATTTCATATTTTTTCTCCTTTATTCTTTTATTATTGTAACAATATCTTATCACAATTTTTATTATTTGTCAATATAATATTTTTAATATATAATCATTTTATTATTAAAATAATATTAAATTTTTATTTAAAAAATTAAAAATTGTATAAAAGAAACTTTGTAGAGATAGAGGTGTAGAGGGTGGAACTTTGATATAAAGTTATATGCTCTACACTTTTTTTATTTTTGTTCAAAAAAAATATTCCTTATTTAAGGTAAGGAATACTTCTTTATAAACTGATTAATATCTATTTTTGATTTTATTGGAATTTGAACCTTGCTTAACATATTTTTTATATGAACGGGGGTGTGTTACCGTTTGCTTTA
>ERZ772910.732-NODE-732-length-18259-cov-3.949572_pt1 | contig 18259 bp, 17 predicted proteins | sample MGYA00511357_ERZ772910 | MGnify/ENA primary metagenome ERZ772910 (study PRJEB29015, sample SAMEA2738096) | human oral metagenome | biome: human oral; feature: human-associated habitat; material: saliva | place: China | collected 2193 ... | reverse complement strand
TCTTGCTAAACTTGAACCCGTTTATGGATCAAGCCATGTCAATGATTTGAAAAATCCTGAAAATCCAGTTTTAAGAGATTATATTGTTAATGCAACGGGACTTAATAATGAAGCAGTCATAACTTCTGAAAAAGTTGCAGCTGGTTCAAATGGAACAGACAGGGCATTAATGACATATATAATTGAAAATGGACATGAAAAGGCATTCGATGTATCACAAATTGTTGAGAGAAAACCTTTTTCTTCGGCTACAAAATTTGCTTCCATTACTTTAAAAGATGGAACTGTGTATACAAAAGGAGCTGCCGAAGTGATACAGAAAAAATGTACTCATTATATTGATGAAAATGGTAAAATTCAGGAACTTAATCCTGAAAAACAGGCACTTCTTAATACGATTTCTGTTGAAAGAGCTAAAAAATGTATGAGACTTTTAGGTCTTTCAGTAAATAAGGAAGGAAAAGAAATTTTTATTGCATTTGCTTCAATCAGAGATGACTTGAGAGATGGAATGGTTGAAACTGTCAAATCTTTAAGAGAAGCTGGAATTCATGTTGTAATGGTTACTGGCGACAGGCTTGAAACTGCAAAAGCAATTGCAAGTGATGCAGGAATAATGACGGATGGAGATATGGCTATAACTCATGATGAACTGGATGCCATGGACGATATTACTTTAAAACAGAATATTAATAAAATTAAAGTTGTATCACGTGCTCTCCCTATGGATAAAAAGAGACTGGTTAATGTCCTACAAGAAGAGAATGGAATTGCTTCAATGACAGGAGACGGGGTAAATGATAGTCCGGCTCTTAAAACATCAGACATTGGATATTCCATGGGTGACGGAAGTGAAGTTGCCAAGGAGGCATCTGATGTAGTAATTTTAAATAATTCATTGACAAGTATTGGAAAAGCTGTACTATTTGGAAGAACAATGACTAAATCAGTTCAAAAATTTATAATTTTTCAATTGGCAGTAAATGTGTCGGTTATTGCAATTTCATTATTAAGTCCAATATTTAACTGGAATGAGCCATTTACAATAGTTCAAATATTATGGATCAACTTGATAATGGATACACTTGCAGCATTGGCTTTTGGTGAAGAACCACCACTTGAAGAATATATGAAAGAAAAGCCTGCTGGAAAATACGATGATATTTTAACTGGATATATGAAAACTCAGATTGGTCTTGCAGGAGCTTTTATAACTTTAACATCATTAGGACTGTTTACAAACTTTATGGGAATGCGTGATTTCTTTATAGGAAATGCACAGGAAGATGTTGTAAGAACATTTATATTTACATTCTTTGTATATACTGTAATATTTAATGGCCTTAACACAAGAAGTACACATTTCAATGTTCTGAAAAATATTTCTCTTAACAAAAAATTTATTTATGTTATGGGAAGCATTGCAATAGTTCAGTCACTGTTGATTCAGTTTGGTGGGAAAGTATTCTCAACTGTTCCTATGGATTTAAAACATTTCTTTATGGCACTTGCATTATCCGCTGTAATTATTCCGTTAGACATTTTAAGAAAATGGATTATAAATTTAAGAAATAGAAAATAAAAAAAGAAGAGCATGAGCTCTTCTTTTTACATTGTTCTCTGTGTATTTTTTTAAGGCAACATTAATTTTCGTTTCTAATATACCATGACAGAAACAAATTATAAAAAAAATCAAAAAAACAAAAATATTTCTTGCGTTTTAACATAAAATATGATAATATAACGCTGATGTAAAAAAATATTCTATTTTAAAGGAGAAAAAACGATGGCTATTGATTTAGGAACATTACAGACACAAAACAATGGTGGTTTTGTAATGAATTTAGAAAAAGGTTTTGTTATGGATTTAGAAAAAGCAGGAAAAGGATTAAAAAACATAACTTTTGCTGCAAGTTGGGATCCGGTTTTTGCTGGAAAAAAAGTTGACATTGATATTTCAGCTTTTATTTATCACAATGACACTCTTCAAAGCCTTGATGACGTAGTATGGTATAAACATACTAATGCTCAGACACTTCAACATTCAGGTGATAATAGAGATGGTGAAGGTGAAGGTGATGATGAAAAAATCTCAATAAAACTTGATGGATTAAGTCCCGATATTAACAGAATAAGACTTGTTGCAACTATTTATGATTTCAAGGAAAGAGGACAAAACTTTGGAAGTGCGAAAAATGCTTTTTTAACATTACATAATGATGATGAAAATGGAAAAGAAGAAATGAGAATTAATCTTACAAGTGATTATTCAATGTTTGTAGGAATTGCAGTTGGAGATCTTGTAAAAAAAGAAAATTCTTGGCAATTTGTAAGCATTGCTGAAGGATATGCCGATGACTTAAATGTTATTGTAAATAAAAATATAAATGCAAAATAAGGAGGAAAAATGAGCTTTGTAATGAATTTGGAAAAAGGTTCAGAATTTAAAATGAATCTTGAAAAAGGTAAACTTGAAAAAATAGTAATGGGTCTTGGATGGGATGTAAATAATAATTCCGGTGAAGATTATGATCTGGACAGTATTGCAGTAGTTGAATATAATGATGGAGACTATGAAGTTATTTATTTCAATCACAGATTTGGAAGAAAAAACTCAATCTGGCTTGATAAAGATGACAGAACAGGAGCAAGTTCGAATGGTGGTGATGATGAAAAAATTTCAGTTGATTTGGAAAGTATCGTCAAGGAATATCCAAATGTAAGCGGAATCGATTTTTATATCAATATCTATAATCATAAATCAAGAGGTCAATCATTCCAGGAAGTACAGAATGCCTATGCAAGAATTGTAAATGTTGATGGAAATGAAGAACTTGCAAGATATACTCTTGAAAGAGCGCCTAAAAAAACAGATTCGTCCGTAAAAATTGGAAGGCTTTCCTATGAAAATTCCGAATGGATTTTTAAAGCAATTGGAGAATTTGCCGCATTTGAAGTTGAAGATATAAAGAAATATTACAAAGATAAAAAAGAAGGAAAAATTGGTTCTGCTGGTGAAGCTGAAAAGCCAAGAAAAAAATTTCTTGGAATATTCTAAAAATAAATTGTTAAGGGGAGACAAAAACTCCCTTTTTATCTAAAAAAAATCATTCTTATTTTAAAAAACATTAAAATATTTTGAAGTTCAGGAGGAAAAAAATATGTCAATAGATTTAGGACAAATGCAACAGGAACAAGGAAGAAAAACATTAAATATGACCTTAAAAAAAGGTCTTAAAATGACTTTAAAAAAAGGTGGTAACAAACTACATAACATCAATCTTTTAAGTGGCTGGGATGATACACAATTAAAAGAAGATATGGATCTTGATTTTTTGTTGTTGCTTTACCGGAATGATGAAGTAACCGGAGTAGAAGGACAGGTTGTTTACTTCGATAATCTGAAAGAAAATGGTGTTCTTTATACAAAAGACAAGAAAAAAGGTGCAGTTTCCGGTGATGTTGAAAAAGTGATAATTAATTTAGATGAAATTGATCCAAGTGTAAACAGAATTAGGATTATTAATTATATTTATGAGGCAGAAGAAAGAAACCAGAATTTTGGTCAAGCCAAAAACGCATATATTTCAATTGTAAACGCTGATGAAAATTTTGAAGAAGCACGTTTCAATCTTTCAGGAGATTTTTCACTTTATTCAGGTATTAAAATCGGTGATTTAATAAGAAAAGAAGATTATTGGGAATTTGTTGCCATTAATGAAGGAGTAACTGGAAATCATATTGAAATAGCTAATGCCAATATGGAAGCATAGAAAGGAATAAAATATGGAAAACAAACTGAATATGACTTTAAAGAAAGGTAATACTTTAAAACTTACATTAAAAAAGAAGTCTCTTGAAAAAATAAAAATGGGGCTGGGTTGGGATGTTGCTGAAAATGGACACTCAACTTATGATTTGGATAGTCTTGCAAGAATAGAATATGGTGAAAATGAAACAGAAACAATTTGTTTTTTAAATCTTCATCATGGAATTAAAACAGCAATTTTTCTTTCAGGAGATAACCTAACCGGAGAAGGTGAAGGTGATGACGAAAGTATTTTCATTGATTTGCCAATGCTTGTTGAAGAATATGAAAATATCAAAAAAGTTCGTTTTTTTATCAATATATACGAAGCAGTTGTAAAACAGCAAAATTTTTCACAGGTAAAAAACGCTTTTGTAAGAGTGGTAAATCTTGAAGATGAAAGTGAATTTTTAAGATATGATTTAGAAAAAACAGAAGACAAGACTGCTTATTCAGTTGAAGTAGGAGAAATTTCATATGATGGTTCAGAATGGACTTTTACAGCAATTGGGAAATATGGACATGATAGTACAGGAAAATTGATTGAAAATTCTAAAACAGTTCCACAAGGAAAATTTGCAAAAGAAAAAAAGAAACAGCATATAGAAGAAAATCAGGAAGAGGAAACTGAACAAGAAAATAATAAGACTTTTCTTGAAAAAGTGTTTGATTTTTTTCGCTAAGACAGAAATTTTATCTGAACTTATTGAAGTTATAATAGATATTTTTTTAAAATAAAAATGCTTGGCATTAAAATGAAGTTTTGTTTATGCCAAGCAAGTTGAATTAATTAACATGGAGGAAATTAAAATGATAGATACAAGTACATTAACAACTGAACTTGTAACAGTTGAAAACAAACATGAACTTGCAACTGCAAGTGATCGCAGAATAGAAGAATTGAAAAAAGTTCCGGAAATTCAAAGACTTAATTCTGAAATAAAACTTAATGATCTTTCAACAGTAAATGAATTTGGTAAAAAACCGGCAATGGAACTTTCAAAAACAGCCGATGCATTACTTGCAATAACAAAAGATGTAAGCCGTAAGGAAATGCTTGAAGTGTTTTCACCATTATCTAAAATATTGAAAAGATTTTCTATTGAGGATTTTAAAGGCAAACCAGCAAAAAAAGGTTTTTTTGGAAAAATTTTTGCTAAAGTTGGTGATAATATTGATGATATGTTTAAAAAATATGAAACAATGGGCAATGAACTGAGCGAAGTCGTTCAAACTCTAAATAAATACAAAGTCGATATTGTTAAGTCAAATGGAATGATACAGCAGCTTCAGGAAGCAAACGTGAAACATTTTACAGAACTTGAAAAATATATTGCGGCAGGTGAACTTGCTGAAGAAGAAGCAAAAGAAATATTAGAAACTTTTAAAAACGATTCTACACTTAACGAATTTGAGAAAGCAGAACGTGTGGAAAAAGCACAGCTTCTTGTAGATCAAATTAATAAAAAGGTTCATGAATTTAGAATAGTTCAACAGGTTGCCTTGCAGACTATCCCATCACTTAATATAATGAGAAGAAATAATTTTGAACTTGCGAATCAGGTTGATAGTAAAATTATTACTACAATACCTATTTTTAAAAATGCAATGGTTCAGGCAACTATATTAAAAAGGCAGCAAATTCAAAGTGCTAATTTGATGGAAATTGATACTGTTACAAATGATATGCTTAAAAAAAATGCAGAAAAAAATTTAGAAATAAGCACTATGCTTGCGCAGAATGAAGGTTCAGGAATAAAACTTGAAACATTGGAATACACTTATGAAACTTTAAAAAACAGTGTAACAGAAACAGAAAGAATTCTCGAAGAAAACAGAAAGAAAAGAGAACAAGATACAATAGCACTTGAAGGAATGAAAAAAGAACTTATTGAAACTAATTTTTTTAAAAAATTAAAGTAAAGGTGATGAAAAATGAACTTGAAAGAAGTTGTTACAGCATTATCGGCGTTTGAGGACGAACGCCGTCTTGTTTTTCCTGACAATGTTTTTATCGAATATATAGGGCATGATGGCGATGAAGAGGAATATAATGGAATACTGGCTCAGCTTTCAAAAAATGAGAAGTTTAAGTTGTGTGATGATTTTGGATTTTATTTTTCAAAGCAGGAAATTTCTAATGTGATGGAAGCAATTGGAGAGGGCAGACCCGAAAAAATAATAAATGATAAAGCTGTAATTTCACTTATAGGACAGCTTAGAAAATTTTGGCCTGATAAAACACCTACACAGGTGACACAAAAAATTTCATACATAGTCCTTAATCTTATGAAACTTATGGAAGAAGGCTTGAAAATTGCATATTATGGAGAAATTGATGAAAATAAATACTTTTCGCTTTTTCTTTATCACCTGACTGGAAAAGATGTACTTTTTATTGAGCCTCTTAAAACTCTTGAAGCCATAACAGGAGTTCCAAATTCAAAACTTGTCACAATGAAAGGAACATTTGCCACAAGACTTGAACCTTTAAACGAAAGAATAAGAAAAGGAAACAAAGTTAATGTCAGAAATACAAACGTAACAAATATAATCGACAATAAAGCAATGAATGTAATTGGAAATATCGTCGGAACCGAAAAAGATTTCATTTATAAAGAAATAAAGGTCAAGTTTCCCATATATAGCCTTATTCAATTGAAGGATGAATGGGAAGTTCCGTTATATGCAAGACAGGATTTTTTAAATACTAATGAAAGAGTTGAATATTCTGCCATTCTATATGAAATATGCGGAATTTATTCAGACACACGGAAATACATTAATTTATATAATGAGTTTATTTCTGAAATAGAAGCTGATGCTCAAATTATTGATGAACTTTTTAATGACAAGGAATTTGAAAAAAAGGTTTCCGCTTCACTTATTTCAAAAATGGCAGAAAACTATATTCATCCGGATGAATTCCAAAAATATGAGTTCAATCCTTTTAAATATACTCCAATAAGCTCAATATTTGTAAATTCTCTTAATTCAGTTCTTCACAATGAAACACTTGAAAATAAAATGAAGAAGTGCATGCACATACTGAATTTTATTGAAAAAAATCCAAAAGTTTGTGAAACAATGCTTAATTTTTCTTATTCAGGAAAAAGTCCAAAAATGAAGATAAAAATTACAGGAAACAGAAATCCTGAAAAGCTCTTAAACATCACAGAGTTTTTTTCTAATTTTGGATGGGATATTGTAATATTTTCTCCTGCAGGACTTGAAATAGGAATAAAAAATAAAATAAATCTTGATATTTATACTCTTGAAGATCCTTTTAAGATTCAAACAGAAAGTTTAGAACGTAAAAAAAAGCTTTTAGGAAAATTTTGGTAATCAAATTACAAAAAAGAAAAAAGTCTTTATTCTCTTGACTTTTTTTCTTTTTTTATGTTATAATAAAACAAAAAAGGAAAGGAAAATTTAAATAAAAAAAATATTTATAATAATAGGCGGGTTACTGTTTACAACAATGATATATTTGTTTATATCAAATATAATTATTCCATCAGTAATTACAGAAGGTACCATTGGTATGCATGGCGAAAAGTTGTCTGGTGCAAAATTAACTGAAGTAATACAATTCACAAGAAAAGTAACACTAATTTCATGCATAATATTTTTAACAACTGGTTTAAAAATGTTGACTGGAAGTCAAGATACAGAAAATAAAGATTAATACCTTATATTCAAAATAAAATTGAAAGCAGGTCAGAGGTGAAGAAAAAATGATAATTTATGAAAATAAGAAAAACAAAATAGTTCTTAGTGATGTAATGGAATATATAAAAAAAATTCCTGAAAAAAGTATTGATTTAATAATTGCTGATCCACCTTATTTTCAAGTTTACGGAGAATTTGATTTTGTTTTCAAAAATGAAAAAGAATATGTTGAGTGGTGTAAAAAATGGCTTTTTGAATGTAAAAGAATATTAAAAGATACGGGGACATTAATCCTTTATGGTTCGCTTGGAAAAAGACAGATAACTTTTGCAAGGATTGCCATAATGATTGAAGATGAAAAAATATTTTTAAGACAGAACTGGATTACACAAAGAAATACAAGAGGTATTGGAACAAAAACAAACTATATGTCAGCACGTGAAGATATTCTTTTTTTAACTAAAACTAAAAACTATACATTCAACATCCCTTATCTTGAAGAAAAAAATAACAGAAAAGATTTAGGGAAAAATGGAAAACCAAGAAAAAATAAGTTCAAAAGAGTTTCAAATGTGTGGTATGATATAGCCGAAGCTAGCCAGTCTTCAATTGAAAGATGTGAACATCCAACAGTAAAGGCCCAAAAATTATGTGATAGGATTATCCTTACTCATTCTAATGAAAATGATAATATTTTTGTCCCATTCGTTGGAAGTGGGAGCGAATTTATTTCCGCAATAAAAAATAATAGAAATATAATTGGATGTGAAATTGAAGAAAAATATGTTAAACTGTCATTAGAAAGAATTAAAAAAATGACAGGAGTTGAGTTCAATGAAATGGATAAAAACAAATAAAAAAAATCATGATTTTTACAAATTTGAAATAAATGAACATATGCAAAGTATTGAGTGGGCATTTAAAACAGCAAAAGCCAAAATAAAAAATACAGTAGATAGTTATAAAGTGAGAAATCCTCTGCAAAGATTTTCAAATATTTTTCTTGGAGATTTAGCAAAAAATCTTGTCAAAGAGTTTTTTATTAATGAAATCAAAGATATTAAAAAAGTTATAAAAGAATACGATCTTGAGAGAAAAGATAATTTTATATATCCAGATAAATATGATTTAAAATTTGAAAATGGAATAACAAATTTCAATATTGAAATAAAATCTTCTGGTGAAAAATATAGCAAAAATCCTGGAATTTTTTTTGACAGGAGAATTATCATAAATAAAAACAATATTCATCAAAAAGTTGAAGATTTTGTTTTTCAGGTAATATTTTTGCCTAAAAATATGAGCTTTTTTACTGATAATAATTTAGAAAAATATAAAAACTATGATTTAAATACAGCATTGGAATATTATAAAAAAGATTTTATAGAGGAAGGAATTGAAGGCTATCTAACCGGATATGCAGATAAAAAAATGCAATTAGAAGCTATGAAAACTCAATTTGAACTTGAAAAAAGGTCATATGCTGATTTAAAAATTTCAGAAGCAATTCCACCAAAACAATTTATAAATGAAATTTCAAATTATTTAAATGAAAAACAAGCAACAAAAAAAGAAAAAATTTTATAAAAAAGGCCCTTTAAAGAGCCTTTTTTATATTATCTTCCCTGAACATTTACTTTCTGTTTTTCCTGAACATTGTTCTCCTGCTGGACATTTTTCTTTACATCTTTTAACTCAAATGCCAAATCCTTTCTAGGAGGATTAAGCTTATCCATTTTATTAGTTGCTTTTTCCTGTTTTTTATTTTCTATAAATGCATCTAATTTAGGTTCTATTTGATTTACATATTGCTGCATTCCATAAAGAGCAAGTCCTGCACCTTTTGCATCGGGATAATGATTTCTCATATTTGCCCTTCCTGCTTTTCTTTCTTTTTCTTCATTTCTTTTTTCTTCTGCAGTTACAGTTGAACTTCCACTTCTTGGAACTGCTAAAGCAGGAATTAAAGTTGTTTTATTATTTCCTTTGCCTTCACTTCTACCTTCTGTCTGATAAAGGGAAGTAAGTGAACTGCCTGGAATTTTTTGTGTGTAATTATAAGCTCCGACACCATTATTTGGAACAGTTACAAGAATAGCATGATTATCAAAATAATTTCCAATTTCAGCAATAGGCCCCGGATCATTTGCAAGACATCTTACTTTCCCCTGTTTTAATTGTGAAACTCCATAAACTGCTTCAGAAGCACCTTTTGATTGTCCTATGACACAATCAAGTTCTTTATAAACTTTTCCTGTTTTTCCTGTTAATCCATTTTCTGATCTTTGATAAAGATCTTCCAAATATCTTGCTGCCGCTTTCTGATTCATCGAAACTTTGGTTGAAGCTTCTTTATTACCTTTTTGTTCTGCACGAGCAATTGCTTTTCCTTCTTCTGTTAAAAAATTTTCTGTGGAAGTTCCACAAAAGAAAGTTTCTACCTTACCTGTCTTTTTATTACCAAGAGTGTAAGCGGCAAAACCGTTTTCATTATCCCTATGGATTTCCAAAATTTCATAATTATCAAATGTTTTCTTATATCTTTCATCATATCTTTTTTGTACTCTTTCCTTTGCTTCTTCAAAGGTGGCATCTTTATAACCATAATGTTTAGCAACTTTTAAAAGCTCATTTGCTTTGTCATTAAGTTCCTGTTCCGACAATTTTCCCAATGTCCCTTTGTTATAAGCTTCCTCTGCCTGTTTAAATTCATTAATATCACTTGTTACATTTCCAAAACTTAACCCAATTTCATATTTTAAAGTTACTTCTTCAGGAGTAAAGCTTTTAATTGCTTTTGTTATTCTTTTTTCAAGTTTCCCATTTTCAAGTTCCTTATTCCTGATGTTCTGAGATTCCTTATCTTCTTTTTTACCTTTCAGATTAAACTGCTTCAAATCATTCATCTGTTCCTTGACAAATTTTTCTTCCTCACGAAGATAACTGCTTTTGTCAGGATTATATGCTTCTGCAAGTTTTTTATAATCTTTCTCCATTATTTTCTCCTTTTTATTTTATCATAACATTATAAGTTTAAAAATTCAAATCAATATTTTTTATTAATTTAAAAAAAATTAAAATTATAACTTCGATAACAAATTGAACCAATTTATAATTTTTTCATAATAATTATATATTCTTTTGACATTGTTGATTGTTTCTCTCCTTTTTTATTTGATGGAGAATTTTTTGAAGGCATTCTTTTTCTATGAATGTTCCTTTCAAATTTTTGCATTAATTTAAAGTTGTTGTCTTCGAACATTTTAATTGTCGCCAAATCAGTGGGAAGCTGAATTTCATTTACTGTCCTGTTTGCAACCACAAAACATGCAATGCCACTTCTTTTTAAAGTTTTTCCTATATTTGAGATTGATTTTTTATAATCCTTATAAAATGTTATTACTTCATGCCTTCTTTATACGGAAGATATTTTTGAAATTGCGTTATCAAGTTCTGAAATTCCAAAAGCAATTTCTTCCTTTATTGTTTTTCCACCAAGCATTTTACTATAAAGTTTCTTTGCTTCTTCAATTTCCAGCCATTCATTTGCAAATCTTGAAAACTGTTCATAAGCAACAGTTGTGGCCGAGTCACCATAAGGGGGAGAAGTTATAACAAAATCAATATCATTATCATATTCTTTTGGAAATTCTTCATTTGTTTTAAAATTTATTATTTTGGTAGAATAATTTTTACTATCTCCATTTTCTTTTTCTAAAATATCTTTTTTTATTATTTCAAAATTTATTTTTAAAATTTCAAGGAAAATTTTAACTGGATCTGAATTATAATTTTTTCTTTTCTCAGGAGAAATTTTATAGTATCAAAACCATTGTATAAATATGACAATGATTAAGTTTGTGGATTTTATTCACACATGCTGTACTACACAGCCAAGACATCAAAGTTATCTGACATTTACTTTGATTTGATTTTAAATATAATTAAGATTTTTTGCCTTAAATTTTCCAATAGGAAAAATCCAATTATTATTAAGAAAATTAACTTTTTCTAATAATTCATGCCCTGCTTTTCTCATAATATTGAATGCTCCATTCAGATCAGCATGAATTTTTTGATCCTTTCCTTTTATCTTATATATTCTTCCGTTTCTCCATCCTGAAAATTCATATTCCTTATCTTCAGTTCCATAAACTGGAATAAAATCATTGTCAAGAAAACTTGCCTTTGATGTATAACTTTCTTCCTGTTCTATACATTCAATGCCATTTTCTTCACATTTGTATTTTAATATTTCAATCAGTTTATTAAAAGGGATCATACAGAAATTCCTGTTCTCCAGTTTTGAATGAAGATCTATCTCCTGCTTCTGTTCCTTGTTCTTTCCTATTATCAGTTTTGAAACATTTAATGAGACAAGTTCCTCAATCAGCCTGTTTGTATAATAGCCTAAAAGATTCCTTATCTGTTCTTCCCTTTTTCTCCATAAATTAACGATTGCTTTTGATATTTTTTTCCCTTTGGGTAATAATGAAGTCATAATTCCTATAATTTTATTGTAATAGTGATTAATGCTTCTTAACATATTAGCTGAAATACAGATTCCTCTCCTGTTAAAGTTGTACGCTACAGCCATTAAAATCTTGCCTCCTAAATCAATTGAGGCAACCTTTTCATTCAACTTCGTTTCAGGAACTTCCTTCTCATAGATAATTTCCATATACAGTTCATTATTTTTCCATAAAGCTCTTGCACTTTTTAAGTCATATTCCTTATAGAATTTAGGAATTTTAAATCCTTCCTTCATTCCGGCAGTTCCAATGTATCCACTTTTAAGTTTTGTTTTAGAAATAACTTGCGGATTATATTCAACAGTTGAATATTTTCTCTTATACCTTGGAATATTAACAGGTTTGTCATATTTTCCCACGGTTTTTAATTTGAGCAGTTTCCAGTAAGATTTCCAGTCCCTTTTGAGAATATTTACTATTCCTTGTACCATCTTTGAATTGAGGGAGTGCCCCTTAATTCTGGAAAAGTTGCATATAATCCTATAAAATGTTGATGTAAATTTTTTGCTTTCCTTTAAATAGATTTCAAAATCTTTATTCAGTTCAGGATATTCATGAATGAATTCCATTGAATATTCATGATTTTCTGAATTTTTGAAATATATCTGCCTTATTATATAGTTTGCATAATTATATATCTCCTTCGCCTCAATTGTATGAACCTTTATCAGTTCATAGTCAGGATGCGAAGCTTTTACTTTAAATCTTCCAGTCCTTTTTACTTTCATTGTTTCACCTCCATCTTTATCTTAACATACAGTCATAAAAATTTCAATATATTTTTATTTATTAATATTTTAGATAAAGTTTTTTAATACATCTTAAATTCTCCCTGCCTTTGCAAAGAACATTTTCTTGCTGTTTGCAAAAAACATAACATAAAAAAATCTTTTATATCTGCATCATAAAATTTGTTTATTATTTCTTTTATATAACTAAGTTTCAAAAGAACTTCTTTGCTGTACCAGTTTTTAAAAAAAATTCCTTGTGGAAGAAATTCTTCTGCATCACTAAAATTTTCTGTATTGTTTAAAAGTTCAGTAACTGCATCAAATTTTCTTGTGAGTTTAAACAGATCCAGTTTTGTTGTTTTTACTTTTGTGATAAATCTCGCAAGAGGGTTTATATCATTTGAAATAGCATTATGTCCTAAACGGTTTGCACAGACAGCAACAGTTCCACTGCCGCCAAAAGGATCAAATATTGTATCATTTTCGCTGGCATATTCTCTAATTATCTTTTCAACAAGATCAGGAACAAGCATCGCAGGATAATCATGTAGCTTATGTATCCCTTCAATTTTGCTATCTGAAAAATCAAAATCTTTTTCTTTCATTAATTTTTCCCTTTCTGTTTATAAGTTTGATTTTTTTAAAATAAACGAAGTTTTTCAATGATAATTATATCATAATTTTGTTCTATTTAAAAGCAAAAAATTAAAGAAAGGAAAGGCGGAATTAATCTGTTTTTTTGTTTGAAAAAAATTTAAAAAAAGTTCTTGACATTTTTCTTTAAATTGTGTATAATGTGTATATAAATAAAGATAATAAAAACGAAGGAGAAATAAATGGAAAATAAAAACTATTACTATCCGGCAATATTTATAAAAAGTAGAAATGATAAAGGATATGAAATCTATCTGCCTGATTTTGAGAACAGTGCAACACAAGGAGAGGATCTTGACAATGCGATGTATATGGCAAGAGACTATATAGGTTGCGTTCTTTATGAAAATATAGTGAAAGGAAATGAATTGCCAGTTCCATCTGATATAAGTGATATTGATATTGAAAAATATTTAAAGGAAAACGAACTTGACGAAGAAAGTTTAAAAAAATACTGCATTGAAAAAGGCTGGGAACCAAAAAATGCTGAAATTGATTTAGAAAAAAGTTTTAAAACTCTTGTAAGATTTAATCCGGTTGAATATATGAACAATGCGGAGAAAAGAACAGTAAGAAGAAATGTGAGCCTGCCTTACTGGCTTAATGAAGTCGCAAAGCAGCACAACTGGAACTGTTCTAAAATTTTGCGTGAAGCACTGATAAGAAAACTTGAAGGCGATGACGAAGGCGAAAAATCAGAGAACGAAGTATAACAAAGGGGGAATTATGAAAAGAAACAATTATTTTTACCAAAATAAGCAAGGAAGAAATGTAATATTAAGTATAACTTCCACATATATTGAGTTACAGGATCCTGATGGATATTTTTATCTTGCAGGAAAATTTAATAATGAGGTTCAAGAACTTGCAAGAAAAATTATCCCAGATAAAATAAGAAACTTAATTCAGGAAAATAAAGAAATTGTGGCTAATGTTTTGAAAAGAATTGGGAAAGAAGATTTTTCAGTTGAAAAAATATTGCTGAAAGGCGACAATAAAGCTGAAGTGATTAAAATAATAGTAGCTTTAAAAAAGGTGCAATGGTTTAACCATCTCGAAATTGTACTGGCTGACATAGATAAAAATATGACTTATTTAAGAAAAAAAGAAAGTGGCAATTCTTATAGTTCTGAATTGCAACTTTTCGATGATGAAAGTAAATATTTTGATGTTATTTCAGATAAAAGCAAAAGTGACATTTATTCAGAAGAAACAAAAATTTTTAGAAAAATAGAAGGAATATTGGGATAAGGAAGCTTCTGCTTCCTTTTTATTTACGCTGGGATCCAAAAGATGCTGAAATAAAAAATATTAATAAAAAAATCCTGTCTTAATAAAACAGGATTCTTTTTTTGTATTTTATAATTTTTTGAGATTTTTTATTTAAGCATTTCATATTCAAATAAAAATTGATATTTTTGTCTTCCTTAAATTTTATTTTTTATAATTAAAAAAATAAAAAAGATAATTCAATTTCTATCTTTTCTTGACAAAATACACAAAAAATGCTATTATTAGTTGAAAGGAGAAAAAATGGATTTTGATAAAAAAGACTGGGAGAAAAAATTAAAAATTTTTTTTCTTTATGACCAATATAAAACAGAAGATGAAAATTTAGGAATGATTTTTAAAACTAAAGGAAAACATTCTGACTATATTAGAATTTTTTATAAAAATCAAAGATATTTATATTTCAGGTACAGAAAATCTTTGAAAAGAAGTAAAAATGAATATGCCCTTTCAACTGAAATAAGTTTTGAAGCTGATCTTCATTATGAAGTTGCAAAACTTTCGGCCCTAAACCTGCCAAGGGTTGAAGTTTCCCTAAAGGAAGTTGCAGATGCACTGGAAAATGAAAATTTTAAACAGCTCTTGTGGAGAATTTATTTTTCTGAAGTATTCGGTGCCAAAGTAGTCAATGTCAAAATTGAAAAACCTAAAAATTATTATCTTTTTGACAGAGGAAATCTTATGATTACTTTTTCAGATGAATATATTTTTTTTAACTCAGGAAAGAAACCTTTGAAAAGATTTGAGAGTTCTTATGGATATACGAGAAACATTTTTACAGGTGAAAATTATATTCAAGTTTATAAAAAGAAAAATCAAATATTGGAAAATGATAAAATGTCATCTTTAAATAAGGGTAAAAAAATTGAAGAAAAAAAGGAAAACAATTTTGGAAATGCTCAAATTACTTTAAAAAGTGGAAGAAAGCCTTTCAGCCATATTGACAATCATATTTTCTATAAAGTAAATAAATATCCTGTAAAAGAGATGCTGCAGGAACTGAAAAAATCCCATTTGAAATTTTTAATGAACAAAAAATAAAATATTTTTAATTAAAAAGAAAGGAAAAATAGTTATGAGTAAAAGAAAATTAAAAAAGAAAAAGGAAGAACCTAAATTTTATGAAATTATTGAAGGGGATTTGGTAATGGATTTTGGAAACCTTTCAATCGAAATTACAGAATGTGTTAAAAATGCAAAAGAAATTTTAGATTCTTTAAATCTTGAAATAATTGAAATTGAAAAATTTGCAGGACTTTCTACTTCTGAAAGTAATATAGTTTTTGTAAATGATATTGATACGCTGGGAGATTTTCTTACGCTTGTCATGGCATTTTTAAGTGAAAAGCCTGATTTCAGAGAAATTATTTTTGAAGTGGGAATTGGCTGTGAATTCAGAATAAGAAAAAACAATCTAAGAATTAAAGATGAGCTTTTCAATGACATGATAATTGACAAATATACAAAATCAGAACAAATTCTTGAAGAAGCGGAATACATTGAAGACTCTCGTCATATTGAAGGTTTGATGTTACTTGTTCAAGAATTTTCGGAAATTCTAAAAAGTATGAATTTGAAAAAAGAAAACTATTTAAATCTTCAGAAAAATATGGAAAGCATATCACAAGTTTTAAAAGAAATTTACGATGGTTACCGTGCTCTTCCTTTTTTGGAAGCAGAAAAATAATGAATATAATAAAGGCTCCCTTGGAGCCTTTTTTTAATTTAAACTTTTAAAAAATAAAAAAATATTATATTTTTATAATTTAATAAAAAAAAGAAAAAGTGGAATTAAAATTCCGCTCCTTTTTCATAAGTGTATTTACAGTCCACAATTTTTAATGTCTCATAATCGCTCAATTGGAAAAATTCAATTTCCCTGTCTTTTAAAAGGTAGGAAGGAACTGATACTTTAAAACTTTCCGCAATTTCTTTTGCTTTCAGCTTTTCAATTATCATTTTTTTCTTATCTTCCTCGTTGAAAATTTCAGTTTTTTGATTTATTATTCCCTTACTTTTTAAAATTTTTTCTTTATTTTCTTTAAAAATCTTTAAAGGTATTATATCTTCATTGAATATGTTTCTCAATTTCTTTTGGGCCTCTTTGCCTGTCATGGAATATTCGCTCAGCAAATTTTCTAAAAAATTTATTGTCTTTTCAATTGTTTCAAAATACTTTGTATTTTTTAGGCTCTCATATGAATATGTTTTTTCAATCAGTGCAATTTTATGTTTTTCACTAAGTAATCCTTCAACTTCGTTTAACGCTTCTTTTGACTTTTTATGAATTTCCTTGTCAACAATGCTGTATTCTCCGAAAGTTCCTGAACATTTTTTAGAAAACACAAAACAGTTATATTTCCCTGTTTTTCCATCAAATTCTCTTTTTCGATAATCTCTTCCCATTCTCTGAAAAAGTCCATTTATGTCTGAAAGCTCTGTTATAAGAATATCAAAATCAATATCAAGTGAGGCTTCAACCACTTGAGTTCCGATCCATATTCCATTTTTAGATGACTTTGAAAATTCAAATATTTCCTTATCTTTTTTCTTCCTGTCAGAATTTATGAACCTGCTATGTATCAAATTTATATTTGCAATTCCCATATTGTTTAATTTTTCATAAATTTCATTTGCTTTTTTTATGGTGTTACAGACAACAAGAAATTTTAAATTTTTATTTTTTTGATAAATTTTATCAATAAATTCAGCATTTATCTCTTCATCTAACACTTTAACACTATGTCGTATCTTATTTTCAACGAAGTTCTCACTCTCAATAAAATCAATTTTTAATTTTTTAAGAAAATAGCTAAAAACTGGCGGAAAAGTTGCTGTTATTATAGAAAATTTTCCACCTAATTCTGTAATCTGTTTTAACCCCCAAAGTAAATAACCAATCAGTTCTGGTGAATACATCTGTACCTCGTCAATCACTATCTTTGAATACGAAAGAGTTGCCAGTTTCATTTCAAATCCTGTCGCCTTGAATACAAAATCAAAAAGCTGATCTATCGTACAGACTGTAACAGAGAGAGAAAACTGTTTTGTGCTTGTAATATATTTTAATATTTCACTTTCATTTCCATCAGAATTTTCAATATAAACATCTTTGAAGTCTGAATGAAGCAGTCCAATCTTGGTTTTGTTTTCAGTCGAAATTATTTGATTTGTAAGACGTTCAAAAATCGAATTCGTTGCACTTCTTAAAGGTAGTGTAAAAAAACCTTTACTGTTTCCAATCCAAAGAAGAGCAGCTTCAGTCTTTCCAAGTCCTGTTTGAGCCTTAAGTATGACATTTTGTTCTTTATTTTTTGTCATAAATTGTTGCATCTTGTTCCATTCAGAAATTTTTAACTTTTTTTTCTTAAAGTTTTCAAGTTCTTCTTCCAAGAAGTCATTCTTTTTTTCGACTTCAACATAAGCACTTGCTGCATAGTCAATTCTGTTCAAAAGACCTTTCAGCAACACGAATTTTTTAAACATTTCATAATCCTCTCTAGGCATACCGATATCAATATCGTCATCCCAAGGAATAAATCCTTTGTGACGTACTGCTCCAAGTAATGTTC
>ERZ772910.731-NODE-731-length-18269-cov-2.738827_pt1 | contig 18269 bp, 17 predicted proteins | sample MGYA00511357_ERZ772910 | MGnify/ENA primary metagenome ERZ772910 (study PRJEB29015, sample SAMEA2738096) | human oral metagenome | biome: human oral; feature: human-associated habitat; material: saliva | place: China | collected 2193 ... | reverse complement strand
TTTTTTGTTCTATTGAAAGACTGTTTACAATTTTGGGCTCACACATATATAATTCCTCTATTGTTTCTTTCATAAATTGAGAAGAATATTCTTGTATGGGTGAAGTGTATGATGTTTGTATGACACCATCTTGAATTAGTTGTGTGGTAAATGCTTCTGCTTGTGGCTTAAGAAACGATCTTCTAAAATCTCTTAAAAGTTGGTTTATCTCTCTTTTTAAATCTTTAAAGATTTTTCGTTCATTTTCTTGTATGATTTCTCAATTTCAAAACAAAAAGTCATCAAAAAACCCAGATTTCACAAATACACTATGACAAAATCCATCAGATCATCTATTAAATCAAGTATGTTCTTTGTATTTTTCTATTCCTTGTGAGTTAATAAAATAGGACTGAGAATCTTCTCAGCTAATTGGTTGTTTCCATTTTACTATTCTTATGGAAAAATCCTTACCTCATTTCCTAATAGTTTTACTTTCTTCTTTTTCTATCCCTTCTTTTACATTGATTTCATTTTCATTGACAAAAATTCTTACTCATAAAAGGATCATTCTCCATCCTTCTTGCCTTAAAATTTGAGGGATAGCAGTTTGTTTTATAAAATCATCGCTAATGGTGTTTGAATCAATATTATTAATTGTTAAAATTGTCCCTGTATCAGATTCTGTTTCGCTAGGATAAGTATCTTCATCATAAATATAATCACGCAAAATACTATGATCCATGGTAATCCTATAGGAATAATTATTTTCTCATCTCGTAAAAGTAGTTTCCCATATAGCATTGCCTCATATTTTACTAAAAGTATATCTTCAAATTCCTTTTTTTCAGCAATATTGGGAAGGTGTCTTTTTTTGTCTAAGAGGTTTTGTGGAGTTACTATAATTTCAAAATATGCTTTTGATATTATCGTATTCTATTCATTCTCCATCATCTTTAAAAGTTATGGTATCTATGCCACTTATTTCGTCTTGTGTGAAATTAATATGGATATTTTTAGCTCAAGCATCAATTGCATTAGTAATAATTTCAAGTATTGCTTGTTCTGGTTTGATAGATTTTATATCTTTTACAATTGTTTCTTGAGTTACTTCAGAAGTAGCCATCCCCACACTTTCCATAATAAATACGATCACTATATAAAAAATAAAGGGAATTGCAATACTTACAATCCCTATTTCTACACCCCATACTTTCCCTTCAAATACTCCAGAAGTTCCTCATCATTCTTGATCTTTTTCTTTGGCTTCGGTAGGGTTTCGGGGTGCTTAATCCCTATCATCTGTTGCATCAGCTCCCCAATTACTGAATAGGTCAACTCATAGAGTTCCTCACGCTTGAGATGATAGAAATGCATGAGGGAGCAAAGCGAATAGAGGAGCATATTGCGGTCATACTCCTCATCTCCACTTCCTCCCCCTACTTTAAACCCAATTCCTTGAGTAAGGCTTCAAAAAAGGCTTCTTTTTTCTCTAGAGTCATCTGATTGAGGATTTCATCAAGTTCTTCTAAACTTCCTTCTAGGAGAATGTCTTTTACGAGTGCTTCTGCTCCTTGCTTATCTTTGATTTTAAGGAGCGTTCTAATGCTTGGTTCTCTGAATATCCATTTTTTCTCTCAAAAAATTACTTCATGAGTTTTATATCAGTCTAGAAAGTTTTGTAAATCTATTGCCATATTTTCTAAAAAAAAGAATAAAAAAGCTGATTCCTTATATAGTCCTACTGCGGAGAACAGTAAGCCAAACCACAGCAGGACGATATAATCTTACTATTTTTTAAAGGAGGAGGCGAAACACCGCCCCCTTTATTTTTAGGCATCAAACCCAAAGAACTCGTGTCCAACTACCTTACCAGTGATCTCACAAGGATAACCTGCAGTAGTTCCATCAGAGTCGCTGATTGCCTTATGGAATCCCTTCACATTCTGGCAATCTTCAAGTTTAAATCTGATTCCTTTTTCTTTTCCTTCGTGTTGCCATTTTTCCTCAATTACCATCACAAATCCAGCAGGCACTCCAGAGCTGTGATGTTTAATCTTTTTGAGGCTTGCATCAGGAGTACAAGAGTATTTAACCTTGATGACTACTTCAGCAGGAGAGTTAGCATTTAACTTTCCTCCAGTTTTGAAAGAGAGATAAGTATCTCCAATACTTGTTTTCCCAACGGTATAGTCAGTGTTCTCTGTCAATTTTTGATCCTGTCCATTGATAAGAGCTGTTACATCGCTTGGTTTGATGACACTACCATCAGCATTACGAGATTCTAGGAGAATGTCTTTATTAAATCCCCATTTCCCAGGCATAAAGGTTTCAATTCTGTCTTGAACAGAAGCAACTTCTTTAGATACGCTGATAGCTCCACCATCAATGATAGCGAGGATATCAGGATTGATTTCATGGAGAGCAACATTAACTTTCATCATATCTCCATTTTTAATCTTTTTGGTCATATAGTTAGAGTAAACATCTTCTGAAGTCTCTCCAGCTGATGACCTATCTGGATCTTTATAGACCCCAATGTTTTTGAGAGGATCGCTCCATTTTTTAGCTACCAGTACATCCATAGAGACTGGCACCATAAATTGTTCGGCGATCGGACTATTGAGTGTTCCCATGATTATTTAGTATATGCAATATAAAACTATTCTGATTTAGCCTCTCCTTCTTTATCAGCTTTTTTGGAGTCTTTCTTCTCTCCCTTTTTAGCCTCTCCTTCTTTGTCAGCTTTTTTGGCTTTTGCTACTTCAGTTTTAATCAAAGTATCTCCAGTTTTAGCAACCGTATGAGTTGCATCCTCTTCGGTCTGCTTCATTACCGTAGGGTAGAATTGTACTGCTTTCGCATCTACGATTTCTCCTTCTAGAAATTCGCAGTTCATAATTTCGCAGTCTTTTGTAAATTCGTAGTTCATGAGTAGTTAGAATAAATGAAATAAAGAGGGGGAGTATTTCCCCCAAGAATTAGAAGATATTTGCAATATATGCCATCTTAGATACTCCTTCTACCTTAATCGTTCCAACCGTTTGGATTGTTTTCGCGATGATCGCAGAAGAAACATTAGTTTCAGGCTTTACAACCAATACTTTATCTTCTCCAGTTTTCTTACTTACATTAGGCAAGAAGAATAACCCGTTAGAATTAACAATAAAGATATCGCTTGGTTTACAAGCAGTAGATACTACGAAGTTGATCTGCTTTCCTCCCATTGTAGAAGGCATATATGCAGAGATTACCCCACCGGCTACTTGCTTGTTCATCTCGTTTTGGAAGACATTTACGACATTTTTCATCTTCTTGAACACTTTAGAAAGTGCCAAAGGGTTTACAATGAAAGTATCTACTTCACTTCCTTTGTTTACGAGTTCAGCAAAGAGAAGATCAAGTTTTTCATCAGTCAAATCTTTCTTAGCATCGTAGATCTTTGCTCCGTATTTCGTCATAGGATCCTTAAGCCCTGAAAGGGTATGTCTTCCATTGGTAGTATCTTCTTTACCTACAGAATACAAGAACGCTCTTTCCATTTCCTGCCCTTCCTCATTGAGCTTTGCGATGGTTTCTTCAGCTTCAAGCTGAGTAGCATCTTTTTGTGATATATCAAGAGCTCTTTCAGTAATCGTTACTGATTTTGTAAACTCTTGCATGTAGTTCTTAACTTCTACAGAGGCGGTTTTTTTGTAATCTTCAGTTACAATTCCTTCTCCTTCTGCCTTAGCTACTACATATACCACTTCTCCACTCTCGTGAACAGATTTAGGAGTTGCAGCGTATCCTCTTTCGTTTACGGTAATCGTATTTGCAGAGGTATCAGTTGATTTTACGATGAAATGTTCATCTCCAATAGCAATCTGATGCCCTACAGAGAGGAATTTTGCTAATTCTGGATTAACAGAAAAAGTAGTAGAAGTGGTGTCATTGATCTTAGCAGTCAATTGACCATCTTCTAGTACTTGGAATTTTTCGTAGTGAGATACTTTCTGAGCAAGAAGTTTTTCTCCATTTGCTCTAAAAAGATCTACTACAGGAGTTTCTTTCCCTTTTAGTTGAATAAGCCCAAGGATTTGTTCCTTAGCGTTAAAGTCTTTTGCAAAGTGTAACATGATTTCTCATAAAAAAAGAATAAAACAGATTTTTTAGGAGAGTTTAGCTAGTTCTTCAAAGTAAGTCTTCTCTTCGGCTGGAGTCAGCCTTTCTTTTTTTGCTACTTTCTCTTTGAGTGCATCTAGCGTCGTTTTTCCCCCTCCTGCTGGTTGCTGCTGTCCTCCTTGTGGTCTTGTTGTTCAAGCTCCTAGGAGTCAAAGTACATTATCCAGTTTGTCCAAGATTACCCATGGATCGTCAGACCCAATAGTAGCCTTCACTTTGGCAAGAATTTCATCGCCGTGGTTGGCTTGAATTTCTTTAAGTTTTACATCCACCATTGCTTGGATGGAAGCGGTTCTTTTCTCCCAATCAGCTTCTTTTGCTGCATAGGAATCAAGAGCACTTTGTTTTTCAGCGATGATTTTCTCATGCTCTCCTTTCTTGAGAGCTTCAGCTTCCTCTTGCTTCTTTTTCTCAGCTTCAGCTTTTGCTTTTTCTGCTTCAAATTCAGCAAGTCTTGCTTTGAGTGATTTGTTCTCATCGTTTACTTCCTTAAATCTCCCGTAAGGAACGGTTTCATTTCCTCCTTTGTCTTTACCTCCATTATCAGGATCGGAGTCTTTCCCTTCTGGAGTCTTGTCTGGAGCTCCAGCACCACCAGCACTTTCGTTCCCATCGTTGGGAGCACGAAGTGGTCTGCTGTAAAATCTTCAGTCGATGAACATACTGTTTTTTGCTTACAAAATAAAAAGCAATGAGGAGTATAATCAAAAAAAATTTTTCTTCGGTCTTTTTTTTACAATGAACTTGATTTTTGTTTTTTTTTGCATATAATCTACACCATAAAAAGAGTCTCAAGATATTGTGGATGACCGCTTCGGGCGTTTAGGCATGGCGATCGTTAGATAGGATATGCCCCCACACTTGAGACTCTTTTTATTATTTTTTATTTATATACATTGTCTGCGTGGCAAGTTTCCCAGCTTTTGTATCTATAAACTCCAAATAGCTATATTTCTTTCCCTCCATTTCTTTTCTGTAAATTATTACCTCGTTTCAGGATCTGCTAGTATGATCACTAAGGGTTGTAGTATCTGCATACCTTGTAATGATTCATATTTTTTTTATTTCTTCTTTGGTAACCGGCAGTTCATTTTTTCATAGCTTTTTTCATTCTCAGTGCCTCCTCAAAATATGCTTGAGTCAATGGTTGCTTAATTCGTGCTTGTATCCTTCAGGAGCTATATTTAGTGATTTCATGATATCGTAAGTTTCTCTTGAAAGGCTATTGTCAAAGATAAAGGCTACCTTTTTATTGCTTCCAATCTTCTCAAACAATGGATCAAGTTGAGTATCCTGTATTCTTGCACTAGCCCAATCTTCCTCCCATAGAGGCACAACAGTTCATCTGCACGAGGGATGATAGGGTAAATCATAGCCTCCTTTGTTAATATCTACTACTTTCCCATTATACTGAGCACAAATTGAGCAACAGTTCCAGCTTTCCTCTATCCTAAATTTGCTTGTTCAGAGTTCCAAGGCTCTATTGATCATCCCTGCATTGTAGGCTCTTGCGGTTTCTGTTCTGATGAGCATTTCTGCGTAGGTATGGGGATCTCGTTTCCTTCCACTTCTATCTCTCAGCTGGAGTCCTTTTTTTTGGAAAAAAGAAACTAAATCTGATTTCTGATAATGTAAACTTTTCCCTGTGAGGAGCCCAGCTCCGAGCTTGGATTGGATTTCGTGCTGGAGTCAGATTTCTTTTCCTTTTTGATTAAAAAGAGCCAATCAGTAAGTAATATCCCTCTTCATTCCATCTAAGGTTGCAAAGACTGCACGGTTTCCACTCTGCACAAGTGCAAGGACAGCCTCTTTATGCACTTTCCCTACTTGCAAAAAGATCTTGTTGGTTTCTAATTTTTGCTCTCGTTTCGGTGCTCCTCGTTTGAGGTGTTCAACCTCTTTAAATCCTTTCAGGTATTCTTCAGCTCAGCGAGTTAATGCCCAGTCTTGATATTCCTCTTGTAATTCCTGAACGACCAGTTTTGCTTTTTCGGCGTAGTATTTCGCTTTCTGCAGGTTCTTCTCCCTAAGTGCCTGTAGATAAAAATGCTCAATATCTTTTTGAGCCTGTACAAAAGCATTCATCAGGATTTTATCTTGCTTAGTGTACTTCATCTACATCAATACAGGAGGTAAAATCCAAGCAAGCCTGATAAGGAATACTAGCAAAAAAGCAGTAATACATACACACAAAGTCAGAAGCATCCATTCAATAAAAAAGCTCTTTTTGTCAGCCTTGAGTTGGCTCATTACTGGCAAAAATGGATCTGCTAGGATATCTCGGATATTCATTACTCTTCATCATTAGGATCTAAATCAGGATATTTTCCTTGGATTGCATATTCATCAAGGAGTTCTTGATCAAGAAGCTTTTTTTCTTCTTCATACTCTGCATCATCAAAATTATTCACAAACTTCACAAGGCTTTTCTGGCTCAGAAAGCCATTCTCTTTCATTTGAGCTGCGATACTGACTTTGCTTTCCAAATCTCCATTTGGAAGCTTTGCATATTTAATCGTAGGCAAAGTGTAGTCAGCTCCAAGAATCCAAGCTATATAGGCAAAAAGTTTCTGAAAGCTGGCATAAGCTACTGATCTTCTCCTTTTGATTTTTTGGAGGAATGCTTCAGAGTCTTTTTCATCTGTTCCTACATGGCGGTTTCAGCTTGCAGTTTCTAAACCGAGCATATAGATAGGAATAGCAGTAAAAGTGCTGATAGCTCTAATATCTCTTTCTATCTTGGTAAAAGCTTTTTCTAGCATTCCTGAATCTTTGGTAATATACTGGGCTGGACTTTCTCCATCTCCGTGAGCGATATAGTCAAAGTTATCTATCGTGCTGGTAATAGCGTTCATTGCTTCATTTCCGTCATCCTTTCCTTTTAAAAGCTCTCCCATTCTCAGGTTTTTCATAGTATCAAAATAACTCTTAGGGAGCGAGATTTTTGATCCTAAATGTTTGATAAATTCAACTGAAATCTGACTTTGGCGATCGTTAATATCTTGAACAATATCTATGATATCTACATAATCACTCTCAGCGAAAAACATCTTGAGGATTCAGCTTCCTTCTTTGTCTTTGAGATCTTCTCCTTCAAGCATATCATCTTCAATATTCTCTGAATTAAAAAGGAAAAGTGGCAAATGCTCCAACGGTTCCCTGATAACTTCGCCTTTGAGCTTACTTGAATCAAATTTCATCTTTGGATCATATTCGTAGGTTGCATATTCTCCTTTCCAGCCTTGAGTTTCTTTGATATAGCTATCAATTTTTACAAACAGCTCTGATTTTTCATTCACTTCTTCTTCAAAGATGCTTACGATATGATGCTCTGGTAAATCCTCAAAACTCGCTCCTACACTCACACCCTGTGTTGAACAAAAATAGCTTGTAATAGGTACTTTCTCTATTTTTGGGGTTCCGTTGATATTGAGACAACGAAGAATACAAAATCAGACTTTAGATTTTTGGAGCATTGCGTTATAGAGGAGCTGTTGAATATTAGAAGTATCCATTCGCTTCACGAGCTTAGATTGAATATGTTCCTGATCAAAAACAACTTCTATTCCTTCTCCGAGTTCATAGTCAGCATATGCCTTAGAAATCAAACGAAAGTAATTATAGGTCATATAAAGGAGTTTGTCCTTTTCTGGAACGCCAGAAAGATGACTTTTAATCTTGAAGATTTGCTTTCTCCAGCCTGAGGCTTTTTCTCCGTTGGAATAGGCAAGAGCATACTTTTTTTTGCTAGTTATGAAATTGCGGAACGCATTAGAAAGTTGTGGCATTTTTGAAAAATTAAAAATAAACAGTGAGAGTATAGTCAGATTTTTCTTTTCTTCGGTTATTCTTCTAAACTGTGAGGAATGATGATTGCATGATCTCTCATATAGCAACAAATCGCATCAGACATTACCGCGTCATCGTGATTCCCTAAGGAAGCTTCTGGTCTCTTTTTGGCATTATACACGAAAGTATACATCTCGTGCCTAAGGTATTCATCAATGTTCGGTATCAGTCCATCAGTATAGAGCGACTTATAGTCTGAAAGGAGGAGTGGTCTGGTCTTACTGTTAGTATTCCAACCGAGCTTGTGGGTGCTTCTATTGGTTGTCTTGTCTACGGTCTTCTCCTTGAAAAGTAAGGAGTGCCAAACATACTCTTTAGATTTAGCAATCGTAGCGATACCGGTGTTGTTGCTTTCTATTCCTAAGACTCCTACATAACCAAGCTTCATCAGGCGATCAATCACTTTACAAAGTTCATCAGGTTCTATTCTGCCATAATACGCTGCTAAAAGATTTAAATCCTGATCTCTCACTCTGACACTCGCAAAGTCGCCGTCTTCTCCTCAGGCTGCAGTATCCACTCCATACATGCAGTAGCGATATTTCGGTGCTTTGTAGATTCTTAATTCAGGGAACTCCGTATCAATCGTAAACGGAAGTTTTGCATATTGTTTGACCATATCTAAGTCAAAGAATGGATCTCCAGTATTCAGGAACGCTTCTTCAGGAGTGCTAGGATACTCCTGGAAACACCTTTTCCCTAGTGATTTATATTTTGCAAGGTATCGCCTTTTTTGTTCATCAGTTAGTATTGTCCCATCAATCATCGGATTATTGAGGTGCTGGAGCTCTTTGGGGAGTGAGAACTTCTCTTCAGATTTTTCTCCTTCCTCAAGCTGATATTCCTCAGCCAACCACCAGCCGAGGAAGAGGCATTGCCATTCTGCTTCTTTGTTCTGATAGCTTTCCGTTCGGAGTTGGTGGAAATAATTTCCAACTCCGTTTGCGGTCGTTTCTATGATAATCTCTCCTCACTCATCAGGAACGGAAGGGAGTGTCCCTGTGATCATCTCTTCCGCATCAGGGCGGAAAGCGAGCTCAGTAATATGCACTTTTTGAAAGGTTCCTGATCTGGAGTCTAGTGTGACTTGAATCCCTGAATTGGTTTTGAGGAAAATTTCAGATGAAGTCTGAAATCTGGTCTTTGGTTTGCGGAAAATTTGACCGTTTTTGAGCTTGATCACTTCAGGGAATTTGGTGAATGCATATTCTACTTTCTTGAAAATTTCCCTTTGCTTCGTGAGCTTGTGTGCTACGATTGCAGTATTGAGATTCTTTTTGACCATCACTTCATCAAGATTATTGATACAAGCATAGGTCGTAATTCCTAGCTGTCTGCCCTTGAGAATGAGGAGTTGAAGCATTTTCTTGCCTTTATTTTTGAGTCTGATTTCTTGGATTTTTTCGGAAACGATTTCTTGAGCTTTATTTTTTATAAACGGTAAAACCGCTGCTTTTTTACCTACGATTTTGTAGCAGTGTTTTAGCCTCCGGCTCTTTTTATAAAAGTTCGTTTCCATAGCTTCTATTCTAAATAAACTGTTTAGACATTTTTTTGATGATTTTTTCTATCTGCTCTCCGAGCGTGGAGCTACCAACTCCACTCAGACAAGCTAAGTCTTTAAGCTTCATTGGCTTTTTATCTCGCTCAAATTCATAAAAACAAGAAATAACAAAATCCTGAACCAGTCGCACCGTTCCTCTTTTTTCTTCGTTGGTATCAGATCTATAGGGAATCATCGCTTCAGCAACAACTCCGCCTTGAAGTTCTGCCTGATGGTAGGTCAGCATTATGCCTTTTTTTTCGCTCCTAAAGCGAATTGTTCCCTTTACAAAAAGGGATCTTACTGCAGAAAAGTAGTTGAGGATCCATCTCTGATGATGGGTGTATTTGTCATTGCTTGTTTTCATTTTTGTGGAAATTAAAAGTAAAAACTAATCATCACTCAATTCATTCTCATCCAAATCTATCTCATCTCAGTCGTTAATATCTAGCTTTTCTCTAAATTCAGGATCTAGCCTCTCCAGAACTCTAAAAGCGAGATTTGCATTCTTTTTCATTGCAATTTCATTGAAGATTACGCTTTTACAGAGGTCTGTTACATATGCCCTTGCCTTCTCGATCTCATCTTCATAAAAAACCTTCACTCTTTTTTCGGTTTCCTTTCCGTTTTTGAGTATGGTGATTTTGTCAAAAAAGTACTTTTTTTGTTTAATCCAATTGAAATGCGTAGCTCTCGTAATACCCGCACGACGACAGGCGTTATCTATCGACATCCTCATCTTCAAAAAGGAGCAAACATTTTTGACAACCTCTTTCGTTAATTTTGTGTCCGCCATCGTGTTTTTGAAATAAAAATTAAATTATTTTTACAAATTCCTCCTCTACGGAAATTGGGAGTACATCTTCAGTCACTATGTTGTAATATAAGGTATACCCAACACGAGGGTTTCATTTTATATCATACCCTATAACCTGTCCTGTTGATCATGTGTAAAATCACTCTATAACTAAGACCTGGCTTCCGTGTCAGATTTGCGGCATCGGTTTCTCATGTGTTTGTTCAGGGACTCATCATAACAGAGATTCCAAGAATCACATTCATTTGGGAGTTTTGGCTTTTTTCATTTTCCTTTATGTTATTGCTAAATTCAGCTCTCTATTCAGACACCTTACACTCTTCCCCGTAATCCTCTTATACCTCTTCAAAATTACCTCTACATACTTCGGATCCAGCTCAATGTTAAGGCTCAACCTTCCTGCCTTTTCGGCTGCGATGAGCGTTGTTCCACTACCAGCAAAAGGCTCTAAAACTAATTCTCATTCTCTGCTAGAATTGAGGATTGCACGCTCTACCAATTCTACTGGCTTCTGCGTAGGGTGTTCGTAGTCTTGGACTGGATGGCGTTTTTGACTTCGGATAGTGGTTAAGCCCTCTTTCTCTGCTTCCTTAACCTTCTTGATCATCTGTAAAATTTCCTTATCGCTCTTCTCTGCTCGGGTGGGTAGAGTTCGCACCGTTTCTTCGTATATCTCGCTACCATACCATGGTATGTCTGAACCTTTCATCCTTGCATAGAAGAATGGTTCGTGTTTGCTCTTATAAGCAGCCCCGATGTGATTAATGCTTGGCTTGTTCCAGATGAGTTGCGAGATGATCTCAATACCATTTTCCTCCATAGCGTTCTGAAACTCTCTTTGAGTTTTACTTGCATGGAAGATATACATCGGAGCAGTGTTGTTAAGTCCATTTTTAAGTGCATAGAAAGTATCTTGTAAAAAAAATAAAAAATTCTGATCGGACATACGGTCGTTCAGGATTCCATTGCTGGTCTTTTTACCCTGTCCCTTGTAGTTCACATTGTAAGGAGGATCGGTGAACAGGAGATCAGCTTTTTTACCTGCTAATTCGGTGAGTTTGGTATAAGTTTCTATCTTTGTACTATCTCCACAGATGAGATAGTGCTTTCCGTTCTTACCTTCTAATTCAAAAATATCTCACTCTTGAACGATAGGGTCTGGTTGGACTGCTGGAACTTCGTCCTCTTTGTCCTCATCTCGTTCTTCCTCCTGAAGCTTGAGATCAAATTCCTCAAAAAGTCCGTTAAGTCGCTCATCGTTCAGCTCCTGGAGTTCTAGCTTCAGATTCTCTAGATCATACTCGCTAAGGTCAGCAAGCCTGTTATCTAACAGTCTGTATTTTTTCTTCTGATCCTCTGTGAGATCGGTGTATTGGATAATAGGGACCTCTTTCAGCTTCAGTTTTTTGGCTGCTGCTAATCTTCAGTGTCATGCTAAGATGATATTATTCTCATCAATGAGAATAGGAGCTCTGAATCAGAGTTCTTTGATGCTTTTTGCTATTTTTTTTATTTGCTCTGCATCATGTATTTTGTTATTATGCTCGTAGGGGATGAGCTTGTCTATGGAGATGTTTTGGAGCATGGGTAATTACTGGCTACTAGATAAAAAGTCAGGATTCTCTATTTCGGGAAGCGAACGGATTTCGTTCTTCTCTTTCAAGCACAGGTTGCCTTCAGTTTACGACTAGTTGTCCTCGCTCCGCTCGGTGAGGATTTAGTCCTGCTTACTGGTTTTTTGGGCTTGCGGACCGTATCACTTTTTTGCTCGGTATTGATCTTTTTGACTTGCAGTTTCATCTCTTCTTTTTTTTCTGCAGGGGTTGCACATCTCCTGCAACTCTCAGCTCGGACAGGGATTCAGTATCAGCATTTTTTGCAAATGGAAACTTTTGCTTTTTTCTCCATTTTCTCTTCTTTAAAAATAAAAATTTTTAATATTTCTTTAAAATATTGAATGCTATGGGGAAGTCCCCTTTTAATCACGGTCGTGATTTTGAAGGAGTGATGAACATTTTTTGTAATGTTCAATATATTGCTAATCGTTCTCTAAATATTCCCATATCTGTGGATTGCCGAAGATCAAGCTTATTGAATCAGCAAATATAAGCTGGTTCAAACATAAACATAAGTCTACAATAGAATAAAGCGACGCTATCATTAGTCTTATAGATTTTTTTTATCTCTGGATATTGGTCTTTTTTGAGTCTAAAATAAGGAGGATTAGTAAAGATAACAAGCGGTTTTTTTGATTGATAACCCATAGCCTGAAGTCGTTCACAAAAATCAATTGCCTTCTCGGTCAAAAAGTCTAATTGATCTACTACTAATCATTTGGATTCGCATATTTCTACATCTTCTTTTTCAAGCGTTGTTCAAAATTTTTGGACTCATTCAGGCAAAGCTTCAAGCAATGCTCATTCTCCGCAAGCTGGATCATAGAATATATAGTTCTGAAGATCTCAGAGTTCACGATTCATATATTCAATAGCTTTTTCTGCTCGAATTTTAGGAGTGTAAAAAGCTCCTGTTTCTGCTCTTCTTTTCGCTGTAAGCTCCATCTCAAAAAAACAAAAACTAAAAAGCTGACTACTCATTCAAGGTAATCAGTCTATACGCCACGATAGCCATTAGTGATTCTCTCATTACTGGCGTATTATGGGCGTGAATGTATGCGTGACAATTCCTACACAATGCAATCAAATCTGATCCATCAGGATTGTGAGCCCTCATTCAACGATAAGAACACTGAATATGGTGAATATCTTTCGCTTCAGCTCAACAGACTTCGCAAGGAATGAAGCCGTATTCCGTGAGCTTTCTGCTTTTAAGAAAATCGGATTGGTATTTTTGCATTTACAAAAAAACTCGCAATAATAAAACTGCGAGTATTACGGAAATTTTGTTTGTTGCTAGTTTTCTTATAGGGTTTTATTCTACTTTTGCAATAGAATTTGATTTTTTTGCTTTTTTTGAAAAAAATAGATATAATCATTGTCGCAACAAACAAATATCGTAATACTTAAAAGCTTTTTTAGTTTTTAAGTTTTTTATAAAATGGAAATCAAATCAGCATTCCCAGAAAAATTCAAAGAATACATGGTATTCGTTAAAAGATGGAAAGAAAAACCAATTGAAGAAAACATTCGCAATGTTCAAAGATTTATAAATCGACTGGAAGAAAAAAAGATAAATGAAATTGAAACAATCCAATTCAGAGATATTCTTGAATATCAGATATACCTCAGTCAACAAAAGGCAGGAGCAACCTCCCGCAATCCTGGAGGATTACTCGCAGCTTCTACGGTGCAACACAATATTTCCTCAATAAAAAATTTCTTCAAATTTACAAATTCCTACTACGATCTTGGAATATCTGCAACGAGGATTGAACTCCCGAAAGTTGCTAAACCAAAAGTAAACTTCATGAGTCACGAAGAGATTGTGTGGATTCTGAATTATATTGAGGAACATACTCTGAGATACGATATAAAAATTAGGAACTTACTAATCATAAAGACTGCTTTCATAACCTGAATGAGAAAAGAAGAAATCTTAAATCTGAAATTCTCTGACATCAGAGAGGGGAGTAATGAGGTGCAGATTATAGGAAAGTGAGATAAGGTAAGAACCGTATTTTTTAGCGATTCGCTCAAAAAAGATATTGAAAATTACAGAAAATTGAGGCAAAACCCAAGAAAACGAAGTAAAAGAGCCCCCCAAAAGCCGAAACATGATTGAGGCTATGTTTTTGTTTGTCATTCAGATCCTTATTACGGACAACACCTTTCAGAAACATCAATTCATAATCTCGCAACAGAATTTAAAAAACCGTTCAAAGAAAAGTTCGGCCATTGATTTTCGCTACACTCATTCAGGCACGGTTTCGCTACCGAAGCGATAAAAGCAGGAACACAAATCGCATTATTGAAAGAGCTTTTAGGTCATAGCGACATCTCTACAACAATGAGATATGTTCACCTCAATAATCAGGATTTACTCAAGGCACGATGCAGTATCCCGAAGGTGTAAGAAAAAAACTTAAAAATCTCTTGATTTTTAAAGAAGAATGCATAACATTATGCTCGCTATCAGGAATACAAATTCAGGTAGTGAGCATAATCTTCTGATATCAAGTTGGAGGAGGAGTTAAATCCTTTTGGTCGCTGGTTCAAGTCCAGCTAGGCCCATAGAAAAAGACTTGAAATTAGGAGGAAGAAAAGTATATTGTACATTGCAAATGTGATTTGCGGGTGTAACTCAATTGGCTAGAGTTCCTGCCTTCCAAGCAGACTGTTGCGGGTTCGAGTCCCGTCACCCGCTCCATTAAAAATTCAGTTTCAAGCTGATATTTTTTTTATTTTAAAAAAATATAATCAAAAAATTGAGGTTGAAGTGTAGAGATCAATGAGTTTTTAGATTTTTTTAATAAGTTTTTATTATTGATCTTGTTTTTTGGTGATTAAGTTATTGAAAAATGTCTTATATTAGACTTTTCTCAATAACTTTGGCGAGGTCAATGACAGAGGCTGCATCGGTGTCTGTAGCGAGATAGATTAAAACTATGGTGCGGCGGCGTGCAGGATCCTCCTCGGCAGTTTCGATAAAATAAAGATTGTTGATGTATGAATAATTGGAGCTGGTTTCAGAGGCGGCACCAAAAATTCCGTATGGTTTGAGTTTTTGAAAGCCCGAAAGAAGCGGATTGGTGCTAGCTATGACATTGGCTTTTGGGTCGAGTTTTAATTTTAGGTCTTCCCAAACGTCGTTGGAAAAATCTGGGTGATTATAAAAACGCTTGGCGAGACTTAAGAGGTCGGAAGTGTTGGAGAGATGGGCGGTTAGGTTGGTATTTTCATAGGATTGATCTTTTAGGAATTGCTTTAGTTGGTCGGCGCCAAGTTCGGAAGTAATGGCTTCTTTGCAGCCGACGTGATTTTCTTGAATAATACGAGTGAGGCAGGTTTCTTTGGTGAGAGATTCCTCGCCAACTTTAATTAGATCCTCTTTTTTCCAGGTTTCCTGCTTAAAACGCAGATTCGCTAGATAGACTAAGAAGAGATTTTCGACGCCCTGGCTATTATTTTGTGTAAAATCATTGTTGCGGCCAATAATTTCCTGGTTTTTGAGATCATAGACTAGAATACTATTATTTTTCTTGTTGACCTGAGTGGATAGCCATTGATCGATGGCTGGTTGGAGGTTGATTGAGACAAGCTTCGTGGATTCTGCTGTAGTTTCTGGAGTTTTTGCAGTCTTTTCGTTGAGGTATTTCATGAGATAAACGATGCCGAAAGAGAGGAGAATAACGCCGGCAGTGGTAAAGAGAATAATAGCGAAGATTTTTCCGAATTTTGGCATGCTATGTTTGGCAAATTCGTTTGGAGTGAGCTCGTGATTGACTGGGACTTGACTCTGGTTTGAATTTGGATATTGATTTGGGAGTTGAGCTTTATTTTGACCTTGGGCTGGGTATTGACCTTGGGCTGGATTTTGGCCTTGGTTTGGATAGTTTGGTGGCATAGTTTTTCCTTTTATGGTTTTAGATTATGATATTAATTTCCCTTTGGTGAAGCTTGGAGGAGACGGTTGAGAAAATCTTGGGTTTCGGCAGTATTAAGTAGGCGAGTTTTTAGTGTTTCATCATAGACAGTTGGACTAATGCGAGTTTGTAGGTATTTTTGTCCATCGAAATAATGGGTAAGGATGAGACTGCGTCTAGTGTCTGGCCAATAGATTTGATCGAAGAAGAGGTTGCCGAGGCCATAGAAAATCGGTTTGCCGTGGTAGAGTTCATAGGTTTGCGGCTGATGGGCGGAGGTACCGACTACCATGTCGGCGCCAAGATCAATTAAGTGTCTGAAAAATTCTTGCTGATTAGGGATTGGTTTGTCGCAGGCTGGATAGGCGACAGGTGAATCCGGATATGCATAACATTCAAAATATTGTAGATTGATTATGGCAAATTTGTTTTCGCTTTTGGCTTTTGTAAGATCAAGTTTGACTTGTTCTTCACTGTATGGATTAGCACCGGGGGTAGTGTCGGTAGCAAGTTGACCGTTGGCCACACTGCTGGTTGACTGATTGTAGGCTAGCAGGCGAACGGAGTCGTTTACATCAAGTGGCTTTCTGGCTTCAGCTAGATTTTCTCCACCACCAACGGTTTTTAAGTTAAGTTCACGATATTTTGCAATAGTTTTAAGATTATTTTCGGCACCCGTGTCGTTATTGTGGTTCCCTGTTAGCTCGACAATATCGGTACCGATGGCGGTAATAGTATCGAGGGTGCGCCAATCAGCACATAAAATCATGGATTGATAACCGCCCTGGCAATTATCCTTAAAACTTACCTCATTGCTGATATGAGTGAAGGTTTTATTTTTAAGGAAATCAGCAATGTCTTCGCCGAAATAGGCGCCATTTCCAACTTGGTTAAGCTTCAAAGTGATTCGACGGGTGAGAGCGGTAACGCCGGTCTCAGCGAAGGAGGTGAAATTGGTTTTTGGGGTGAGTCGAATGGATTTCAGTGCTTCTTTTAGGGTGTCTAATTGATCAATATTTTTGATTTCAAAATTAAGCTTAGTGAAGCGAGCTCCGGCAAGAGGGGTGTCAAGATAGTAATTTCCGCTGATACTTAATAATTTTTTGTCGGCAGAAAGCGCGTCTGCGTTGATGAAAGATATTTGATTTTGGGTGAGAAAATCGGAGTCAGTGACTTTTTCTACTGGAATATCAGTGAGTGCACTATAAAAATCGGTAACTGGAAGTTCCAACTTAACAATAAAATCGTCATCCTTGGCACCATAAACGATTTGTTCACTAATTTTGAAATCAGAGAAATGGATATTTCCTGCGAGGTGTTCGCAGATTTTTGTTTTTTCAAAACTTTTCAGCTCTAAGTTGTTTAAACAGGTTTCTTCCGTGAGTGAATAAAGTTTATTTTTAGGATGTAAGGTTTTAATGAGGGCGATGGTAGTGAGCGAGATAAAAATGAAGACCAGAAAAAGACTTAAAAGTGGTAATTTTTGGCGAAAACTACTGCGACGAGAACTACTAGATGTTGTTTGTTTTTTAAAATAAGCTGCTTGATTTTGTGTCATGATTTTTTGCTTTAAAATACTAGTTTTATTTTAACATAAGTTGAAGATGCGGTATAATTTAAGCATGAGTTTTAACATAAAAATCTTCAAAAAACGATTCTCAAAGCGACAGTTTGATATCGAATCACCGAATAAGAAAGTGATTTGCACGATAAAGATGCGGGATGGCCGGATTTTTTATGAAGTGAAAAAAGAGAACACGATTTTGGTGCGAGAGTCGAAATTGGGATTTTTGCTTCGAGGTGAAAGTGAACTTGGAGTCAACTTGAACCTTGTGCGTACACAGAAAAAAACTTGTAAGGAAGTTTTTGAGACGATTGTTGGCGAACAAAAAGAGGTACGCAACAATTATAATGAAATGGCGGTTTATGTGGCAGAAGAGAGTGAGAAAAAACGCTTATTTTCTTTGCGATTTCGCGTATTTAATGACGGTGTGGCTTTTCGATATGAGGTGCCACCACAGCCGAGTTTTCAGCGAATTATTATTGAGGATGAGCTAACTGAATTTAATGTTGATCTAAACGGTCAGGCGTGGAGGATTCCTGCCTACCAGGCAACAAAATATGAATTGAATTATGAAAAATGGCCAGTTTATGAGCTGCGCGATGCTGTTCACACGCCACTGACGATTGAGACAAACACTAATAAATATTTGGCTATTCATGAGGCGGCGCTTTATAATTACGGGTCGATGACTTTAAAGCTAAATCAAGACAAGTGTTTGCAGGTGGATATTACGCCACTGTCTGATGGGGTGAAAGCCTATGTCGATTTACCGTTTAATTCCCCATGGCGCGTGATTTATGTGGCAGACTCG
>ERZ772910.730-NODE-730-length-18272-cov-8.980897_pt1 | contig 18272 bp, 12 predicted proteins | sample MGYA00511357_ERZ772910 | MGnify/ENA primary metagenome ERZ772910 (study PRJEB29015, sample SAMEA2738096) | human oral metagenome | biome: human oral; feature: human-associated habitat; material: saliva | place: China | collected 2193 ... | reverse complement strand
GAACCCTCGACGCAAGCTTGGGAAGCTCGAATTTTACCATTAAACTACACCTGCAGATGGATATTTGATTGATGTATATGATTATACTGCGAAGAGCGGAGTTGGTCAAATGAATGACTCATAATATTAACACAGTGCATAAATTTAAGAATCGCATGCAATTATTAATAATCTATTAGCAATATATTAATGAATATGAATCTTGTTGAAAACAATTACTTGTCCCATTACAATCTGATTAAACAACGGGTGTTCTCAACTAAACCATGAGTACAGGAGGAACATATGTCACACATGATTGAGCTACATAAGGTGTCCAAGTATTACACCAACAAGGATACTGTCAGTACAGGACTATCTAGGATAGATCTCAACCTTGACATGGGCGAGTTCGTTGCTATTACAGGGGAGAGTGGAAGCGGAAAATCCACTTTGCTTAACGTGATCTCGGGGCTAGACACTTACGAAGAAGGTGAAATGTTCGTTGGCGGGCAGGACACAAGCGCCTTCAAAACGGAGGATTATGAGAGGTATAGGAAGACATTTATCGGCAATATTTTCCAGGATTTCAATCTTGTGAACAGCTATAGCGTGTATCAGAATATAGAGCTGTCGATGCTGATGTGCGGTATGAAGCACAGCGATTGCAAGGAACGTGTAAATGAACTTATCGAACTCGTAAATCTCGGTGAATACAGAAGGACTAAAGCATCGAGACTTTCCGGCGGGCAGAAGCAAAGAGTGGCGATTGCGCGTGCGCTTGCCAAGGATGCACCTATCATAGTTGCGGATGAGCCGACAGGCAATCTCGATACGGATTCAGCCACAAAGGTTATTGAAACGCTTTACAGGATCTCCAAGGACAAGCTTGTAGTTATCGTAACTCATAACTACGAACAAGTTGAAAAATTCATCACCCGCAAGATAACAGTTCATGACGGAAAGATAATAGAGGATAAAAAGGTCAGAGAACGTCAAATAATAGAGTTTCATTCAGATAATGGAGAATTACAGGATAGCGGACAGCAGAGTTCAGTCGAACAGGAGAGTGCTAATATGCAGCATAATCCAGGGATTAGACAGAACGAAGAGCAAGAAAGTGAAGTGTTAGGGTCAGAACTAATAATTCCAGGGGCCTCCGAAGGTGAGTTTGAAGCGGCAGATTCTAACGATTTTGACGTGCCAGAAGATTCTAGATATTCAGACGTTGTAAATAGAATCACACGTGAAGAGGTTGAGGGCGATGAGATATCACCAGCCCCAATGCGTAGAGGTAGAGCAGCTAGAAATATGGAGAGAGAAGCTGAAGAAATGGAGGCTTTAAAAAAGCAAGCCAAAGCAGAACGATCATATACTCCTGAGAGAACTGAATCACAATCAGAAAGGGCTAAGCGTAATGCATCTAAATTGACTCGTCATGATGAAATGGGATTAGGCAACGAGTTAAGGCTCGGTGTCAGGAATACATTCAATCTACCGACCAAGTTTATTCTATTGTTCATAATCTATATATTCGTTGCGACATCGGTGCTAGGACAGTATTCATCCACGAAAGAGTCCCTGCATTTGCAAGATATAAATAGCCTTGCTAATCAGTATTTTAGAAATACTAGTGCAGATCGAATCATCGTAAAGAAGTCAGATAACTCTGCATTTACGGATGAGGATTATGCACAGATTGAAAAGCTAAAGCATGTCAAAAGCATCATCAAAGAAGATCCAGTTGTTGATGTGAGGATTACGCTCGATTCAAATATCTTTATGACAGGACTTCTATATCCCGGGCAGAAGATAAAGGCAAAGGAACTCACCTACGGAAAGCTGCCCGAGCAGGAAAATGACATAGTCGTGGTAACAGATAAGTCTACGATGACCTACGATGCGCTTAAGGGCAATAGAGACGAACTTCTCGGCAAGGAATTTGACCTTATGGGAGACGAGGATGGAGAAACCCTTCAAGTTGGAAAGGTCAGAGTGACGGGCGTTATAGTTTATGATGATGCATCTAAATCAGGCATTACCCCAAGTACTGGAACCGTAAAGTACTACTGCAGCGATGCTCTTGCGAGAAAAGTAGTAATGAACACACTCAGTACAAAATCAAGTGCTGTAGTTGACTTCAGTGGTCAAAAGGTGAAAAAGGCCAATGCTAGGTCATTTATAGAATCGAATCCTAACGTGCCAAAGGGTGAAGCATACATCTATGAAGATCAGACTAAGAACTACAAGGACGACAAATGGCAGAATAAACCGCTTAACATCTCAATTTCAAATATATACTATTCCGCGGATATTGCACTCAAAACTACAAAGAGTGTGAGTAAGAGTAGCGCACAGAAGCTGCTCGGAATTTCGAAGGATGATTATGAGACAAAAAATGCGAGAGTATATATAAATCCTGAAGATTATGACACCTTATACAATCGAGGGAACTATCAGATAAGCGTATTTGCAGATAATGACCTCAATGCGAATGCTCTGGCTTCATCAATCGACAAGTTCGGCGTATACAAGACGTTCGCGATGAAGAAGATGATTACAAAGGATCCTCTACCACAGCTGTTCCTGGTAAAACTGGTTCAGGTTGTTTTCACGGCTATAGGATTTGTGGTACTGTTCTTTATCGCCTATACGATAATAAGACTAATCATGAGATCGAGAAATTCGTACTATGCGACACTAAGAATTCTCGGTGGTACGAGGAAGAATACGAGTGCGATTCTGCGCATCGAATTGTTGATGATGATGGCAATTGCGCTTGCGGTAGATTTTGTGGGCATTTATCTTGCCTCGAAGGGTCTGGTAAATATAAAAGCGCTTAAAAATGCGCTATTATATCTCGAATTTAAGGATTACATTATTCTTACGGTAGCGCTTATGCTTATGTCGCTTCTCATCGCAAACAGATACTCGCGCAAAATTTTCAAGAAGTCAGCGATGAATATTTATAGAGAGGAGGACTAAAAATGATTAAGTTGCAACATGTAAATAAGTTTTTCAATAAGCGTAAAGCCAATGAAATACATGTAATTAACGACACCTCTCTGGAGTTACCGGAGACCGGCATTGTAGCGTTACTAGGACCATCTGGATGTGGCAAGACGACGCTTTTAAATGCTATCGGAGGACTTGATAAGGTTAATTCGGGCAAGATATTTATCGATGATGCTTGTATATCCAAGATGAGAGCATCGAAGGTAGATTCGATACGCAATGCCAAGATAGGGTACATTTTCCAGAACTTTAACCTGCTCGACAGGATGACGGTATTCGAAAATGTCGCAATTGCGCTTAGAATGATTGGGATCAAAGATAAGCATGTAATCAAAGAACGTGTTAATTACTGCCTAAAGTCAGTAGGGATTTACCAATTTAGAAACAAGACAACCGATGCGCTCTCAGGAGGACAAAGACAGCGCGTGGCAATCGCGCGTGCCATTGTCAAGAATCCGCGCATCATCATAGCGGATGAGCCTACAGGAAACCTCGATAGTGCGAACACAATCGAGGTCATGAATATCATCAAGACTATTTCGAAGGACAGACTAGTTCTGCTCGTAACACACGAGAAGAAAATAGCGGAGTTCTATTCATCGAGAATCATAGATATGAAGGATGGAAAGGTCGTCGGTGATAGAGAAAACGATACTGATAACTATCTAGATTATCAGCTTGAGAATAAAATTTATCTCAAGGATATGCCTAAGCATGATGAGTATGGCAACCAGGATATTCAGGTCGATGTTTATAGCGATGGGCTTTCGGAGGCTGGTATAAAGCTAGTCCTTAGGGCAGGTAATCTGTACGTAGATACAGGTGGCAGATATAACGTTGTGGACGAGAATTCCAATATCGAACTAATCGATGACCATTACTCGGCGATGGATTCCAGCATATACGAGAACAATCGCTTCGAGTACGACAAGTATCTGCCTGAAGGATATAAGGCGAGGTACACCTCGCTGTATTCGCCAATCAAGATGTTTACAAACGGGTTCAAGACAGTTGCGAAGTTCAACAGACTCAAGAAGCTACTGCTCATAGGATTCATGTTCGCTTCGATATTCACATTTGTAGCTGTAAGCAATGTGCTTGGAGTGCTGGATATCAAAGAAAAAGACTTTCTCACCACTAATGCTAACTATATCACTGTAAATAACACCAAGAAGGACCCATCTCTCGCCGAAACACTTCGGAACACCCAGGGGGCGAGAGCTACATTTACAGGTAACACACAGGTGATGCTGAGGATGCCATTTGCCGAATATCTGCAGAGCTCCAATTACGAGATGCAGTTTGGTGCATCTATAACACCAATGAGTGTGCTCAAGGAAGAAGAGCTGTACAAAGGCAAGCTTCCAACTGACGATAGAGGTATTGTCATAGATAAACTGCTTGTGGACAAGATGTTCAAGTCGAGAGTTGTTCAGGAAGTCGGTATAATCAAGACATCCGACCTAATTGGTCGAAAAATCAAAGTGAAAAACCTCGGAGAATTCACGATAACAGGGATTTCGAATTTAAATTCACCATCTGCTTTCTTTGCGGACAGCTACTGCCAGGATGTGCTCATGTATAGCCAGTCAACCTCGACACTCGATGCACCTTCTAGCATGCCAATAGAAGATGCGAATGAAGGAGCCAATCAAGATAGCAGTAATCCAATCACAGATTATGCTTATGCACCTTCGTCAATCAAGATCAAGAAGGGCAAGGCACCAGCGAATGATTACGAGGTCGTAGTGCGAGATACTCATGAAGAAGACATGCCGCTTAACAAAGAAATCGCTGCAAATGTAAATAATCATAAACTCAAGGTAGTCGGATACTACACGACAGATTCACAGGATGACGATGCGTACTACACGACTAATCACACAATTTTGCTAGGTTATATATCAAAGCAGAGGGTGGTATCAGTGTACTCAGATGAACCGGGAGCACTTGCTGACAAACTTACAGAGCAGGGGTATTCTGTACAAATCAATTACGACCGTGATAAGGAGAAGTATAAACTTTCAGAAGCTCAGAACGTCAGAAGCACATTCACTGCAGCGGGGATTATCATCTTAGTTGCACTAATAGAGCTCTTCTTGATGCTTAGATCGTCATTCCTCTCTAGGATTAAGGAAGTTGGCACAATGAGAGCCATTGGACTTAAGAAACGCGACATATATAAGATGTTCATAGGAGAGATTGCAGTAATCACGGCGATTACAGCTATTCCTGGTATAGCGGGCGCTTATTACGTGTTAAGCCACACCACAGCGCTGCTTGGAGCAAAGTTCTATATTGCTCCTTGGGTAGCTGTACTGTCATTTCTTGTTCTCCTACTGTTTAACCTAATAGTTGGATTGATGCCAGTCTTCCAGACGATGCGTAAGACGCCGGCGGCGATATTGGCAAGGGTGGATATATAGACACACAATCAACATAGTGTTTTTAGGGCTTATGGGCTCCTCACCTTTTGAAAACTGCATGATTATGATATAATTTTAATAAAATTAACGCATTCGCCAAGTTGTGGACGCATCGGGTAACCGCGTGAAGGTTAGCGTTCGTGACTTGGCGAACATGCACTAAACTAAGCCGAGGAGGGCAATGATGGCTACCGATAAAGAGCATTCACCAGAAACTACGATGAGAAGCAATTTCATTCACAACATGATAGATGAGGATTTGGCGGAGGGTAAGTACCAAGAGGTGTATACGAGATTTCCACCGGAACCTAATGGCTACCTGCATATTGGACACGCTAAATCCATTTGCCTTAACTTCGGAACCGCTAAGAAATACGGCGGGAAATGCAACCTCAGATACGATGATACCAATCCTGTAAAAGAGGATATGGAATACGTAAATTCAATCGAGGAGGATGTGCTTTGGCTCGGATTCGAGTGGGATGAGAAGAGGTGGGCTTCTGATTACTTCGACACTATGTATGATGCAGCGATTGAGCTTATCAAGAAGGGCAAGGCTTATGTCTGCGAGCTCACAGCTGAGCAGATGAAGGAGTACAGAGGGACGCTTACTGAGCCTGGCAAGGAGAGTCCATATAGAAATAGAACAGCTCAGGAGAACCTAGCTCTCTTTGAAGATATGAAGGCTGGAAAGTACGGTGATGGACAGGCGGTGCTTCGTGCCAAGATTGACATGAGTTCACCTAATATCAACATGAGAGATCCTATTATTTATAGAGTCGCACATGCCACTCATCACAACACCGGTGATAAATGGTGTATATATCCTATGTATGATTTCGCCCATCCGATTGAAGACGCGATTGAAGGGATTTCACATTCCATCTGTACGCTCGAGTTCGAGGATCACAGACCGCTGTACGATTGGGTGCTTAATGAAGTTGGCTTTTGGAATCCACAACCAAGGCAGATTGAGTTCGCAAGGCTCAACATCACCAATATGCTTATGAGTAAGAGATATCTCAAGAAGCTCGTTGATGAAGGTGCTGTTTCAGGATGGGATGACCCACGTATGCCAACAATCGCAGGTATTAGAAGACGTGGATATACACCTGAGGCAATCAGAAGTTTCTGCGATGATATCGGTGTAGCTAAGTCCAACTCGACAGTAGACTTTGCACAGCTCGAGACTAGTGTGCGTGATGACCTTCAGTTCAAGGTTGCTGCTCGCAACGTTGTAATGAATCCTATTAAAGTAGTGATTACAAACTATCCGGAAGGTCAGATTGAGACTTGCGAGGTTGAGAATAACAGAAATGTTCCAGAGCTTGGAGAGAGAGAAATTCCGTTTGGCCGCGAACTATGGATAGACGGAGAGGATTTCATGGAAGTGCCTGTCAAGAAGTATTTCAGGCTGTTCCCTGGCAACGAGGTTAGACTTAAGGGCGGTTATTTTATCACGTGTAACGAGGTTGTTAAGAACGAAGATGGCTCCATCAAGGAACTTCTATGCACTTACGATCCAGAGACTAAGAGTGGAACCGAAGGTGGAAATCGCAAGGTAAAGGGGACAATTCACTTCGTAGAAGCTTCTACGGCAGTGAAGATTAAGATACGAGAGTATCAGACACTTATGATTGAAAATGAAGATGGCAATCTAGAGCTCAATCCAGATTCGCTACATGAGACCTGGGGCTATGCTGAGCCATCAGTTTCCGATGTCAAGGCTGGCGAGAGATTCCAATTCTTCCGCAAAGGATATTATATTGCGGATAGCGAGTTAACGACAGATGACGAGAAGGTGTTTAACAGCATCGTAAGCCTCAAGAGCTCCTGGAAGAAATAGAGATTACTGTAAATGGGGTGGTGACCATAGATAGTTTATTTACATCCGTACTTACTTTTGTCGAGAATAATCCTATTTTCGCAAAATACATAACGACGGCATCAAGGTGGATTTTCGTAATTTTGGCAGTTTATATTCTTATGAAGTCCATCATGTCACTGCTCTCAACAAGGGTGACTCCAGAGGTCTGGGGCTATCTATCTGTTGAGGATGGTGTTACACTTCCAATCACGCATTGGGAGAACATTATCGGCAGATCGTCATCTGTTGACCTGCGTATTGAACTCGATACAATTTCTAATACGCAGGCACTTTTGATTCGCCGCAAAGACGGAAAATGGATGTTTAAGGACCTGAATTCCAAGAATGGGACCATTATCAATGGTATCCAGCTCATTCCGCGTAAGAAATACATAATTAATCCTGGTGACGAAATCACGATGGGCGGTGCAAAGTGCACGCTCGCTGCGATAAGTGTTGAAGAGGAAAAGAATAATGATGCTATGCGCTCGATGGATAAGAAACCTGTCTCGCCATGGCCTCTTATGGTTGCAATCACCGCATTTCAGTTTTTGACGATGATACAGCTGATAATTGGCATGGGAACGAAACTCACTCCAGGGGCGCTTCTTTCGATTCCGCTACTTTCTGCTACTATGTGGATTTACGTGATTCTTTTTAGAGCCATGGGCAGCAAGGGGTTTGAGATGGAGATGATAGCTTTCTTCATGTCGACTATAGGACTAGCGGTCACGACCTCTGCAAACCCTGCGCTTACAATGAAGCAGTATATCGCAACGCTTGTCGGGATCTTCATCTTCATATTCATGTGCATATATATGCGAGATCTGAGGAGGACGGAGAAGATTAAGCCAGTGCTCGCTGTGCTCGCTATAGGGCTACTGCTGTTCAATGTAATATTCGGAACGACTAAATTCGGAGCTGCTAACTGGGTTACTGTCGGTGGCATCTCAATTCAGCCTTCTGAAATTGTCAAGCTTGCATTCATATGCATCGGTGCAGCAACCATGGAGAATCTCTTCAACAAGAAAAATCTCTATGGTTTCATGCTATTCTCCTTGTTCTGCCTGGCTTGCCTTGCCAAGATGGGAGACTTCGGAGGTGCGCTTATCTTCTTCGTAACATATCTGGTAATTTCGTTCCTACGAAGTGGTGATTTTTCGAGGCTTATACTCACGATAGGTGCTGCCGGAATTATGGGCATACTTGTGCTCAGGTTTAAACCGTATATACTGAGCAGATTCAATGCCTGGGGACACGTGTGGGAGCCAGATTTTATCAATGGCATGGGATACCAGCAGACTAGAACCATGTCTTATGCATCTGGTGGAGGTCTTCTAGGTCTTGGCGCTGGAAATGGGTCTTTAAAGACTGTCGCAGCCTCTAACACAGACCTTGTGTTTGGGTTTGTAACTGAAGAATGGGGACTTATAATATCAATTCTGCTTGTCCTATGTATCATTACCCTCTCGCTGTTTGCGGTAAATTCAATTGTAGCAGGAAGGTCAGCGTTTTACACGATAGCGGCGTGCGGCGCTGCGACAATGATGATTTTTCAGACCATGCTAAATATATTTGGAGCGGTAGACCTGTTTCCTCTAACTGGAGTTACTTTCCCCTTTGTATCTACGGGTGGTACGAGTGCAATGTGTTCATGGGCAATGCTGGCGTACTTTAAGGCTGCGGATATGCGTAAGGATGCAAGCCTTGCTATTAAGAGGAGACCGTGATGTGTGCGAAGACAAAAGGAGGTAGCATATGCGGAAACTAGAGCGTAGAGCGAACATCTGTCTGCTACTCGCCGCGGCGCTGTTCATAGGGATATTGATTTTTACGTGGCGATTCGTAACCAAGGGGCAAGATTGGGCGAGCTTCTATGGAAATAGGCAGATATATACTAATGGTGAAGTCAATCGTGGTACTATTTACGACCGAAACGGTGTGATGCTTCTTAACTGCACCAAGGAGGGACTCGTATATCCTTCTGATGCTTCACTTAGAAAAGCAACTGTTCATGCGGTTGGGGATCCAAAGGGCAACATTGCGACGGGCGCAATCAACGTGTTTAGACCGCAGCTCATAGGGTACGACCTGCTAAACGGGACCTATGATACCACTAAGGATGGAAGCAAAATCAATTTAACCATAGATGCAAAGGCTAATTTAGCTGCATATAAGGCGCTCGGTAACCGCCAAGGGATGGTCGGAGTATACAACTATAAAACTGGAGAGATAATGGCGATGGTATGTACGCCATCGGTTGATCCTAAGGGGACACTTCCAACAAATTCTAGTTCATCTGAATATTTCAATACATTCCTCTCGGGAAGGCTCACTCCAGGCTCAACATTTAAGACGGTAACCGCTGCGGCGGCAATTGATAATGTTGATGATATAGATGATTTCAGCTTTAACTGTACTGGTGTTACGTATGTAAATGGGTCGCCGATAAAGTGCACAGAGCGACATGGACATGTCGACTTCGAGATGGCACTCGCAAAGTCTTGTAACGGCGCATTTGGCGAGATCACTCGTAAGGTTGGCGCAAGCACCATGAGGGATTACGTCAAGAAGGTCGGGCTGACCAATTCGCTCGATATAAACGGAATTAAGACAGCAAAGGGCACATTCGTCTTTCCAAAGGATGACCCGATTAAACTTAGTTGGGCGGGTATCGGGCAGGCTGATGACCTCGTAAATCCTGCGTCTATGATGGTCTATATGGGCGCTATTGCAAATGGTGGCAAAGCTATAAATCCTTATATAATAGGCTCATCTAATTTCCTCAAAAAGGTTACTGGCGGTGATTCATTAGGTAATTACCTGAGCAGTGGCACCGCGGGTAAGATGAAGAGCATGATGAAAAATGACGTTAAGGTTACATATGGAGAGAGTAATTTCCGAGGGCTCGACATCTATGCAAAGTCTGGAACAGCAGAGACTGGGAGCGGAACACCTGATGCGTGGTTCGTTGGATTTATAGATGATGCAGATCATCCATATGCATTCGTGGCATGGGTTAAAAACGGTGGCACAGGCTATAAGGTTGCAGGACCGGTGGCTTACAAGACTTTGCTTGCGCTAGTGCAGAACAACTAGGATACTAATGGTGCAGATTAGATGATATATTTTATAGCTCTTATAATGATATTAATCGGCTGTATGTTTATATATACAGGGCGACTTTGTTCAGGCAAGGAAAAGGACATTAATGATCTAGTGGTAGATGGCACAAATGCACTTGAAACAGAAGGCTCTCTAAAGGTGCTCGAGATCAGAAGCACTAGATATAGCTTCGAGTGTGACTGTGAGATTTCGTTCAAAAGCGAAAACGGCAGAAATCTCAGATACAACAAAACGTTCTTTGGTTTAGACAGCAGAGCTTCATTTTTAAGAAAATGTGAGCGGAGAGGTGAGGTTCCCGTCACTATAATTTACGATAAAAGTTCATCTGCTAGATTTTATATAGAGGAGTTAAACCCGCAAGGTATAAATAGTAATGGAAAGAAGGGCTTCTGCCTTCTCGGGAGCATGTTCATCTTCCTAGGTCTGTTTATCATAGCGGTTACAATGCATATAATCCCATTTATGCATCTCTGATTGATAAATGCAGAAAGGGAGCTATCACCACAGCAGTGATAGCTCCCTTTTTTCGGTAATGGCAAAATACAATATTTTTCAAGGATTCATAGATAGTGTACTTCTTAACCCTGGGCAGTTGCAGTCTCAATAGCCTGAGCTTCGTCAACTACATACGAACCTTCTCTTCTCTTGAAGAAGCGCAGAACCAGATATAGAATTACGAGTCCTACCGCGAGCGCAACCCATGGCGATTCCATGATGCCAGCAATTACATAGCATACGGCTGATACAGATAGAACGGTCATAGCATAAGGTAGCTGAGTCTCGACGTGGCTAAGGTGTCTAACAGATGCGCCAGCAGATGACATGATTGTCGTATCTGAGATCGGCGAGCAGTGGTCGCCGCAAACTCCACCAGCCATGCAGGATGATATGAGGACAATCATCATATCAGGTCTATTCGCAGTTACTGCAAGTGCTATAGGGATGAGTATTCCGAATGTCCCCCACGATGTGCCAGACGCAAAACCTAGAGCGCAAGATACGAGGAAGAACATCGCAGGTATTATCATGATTAATCCGCCAGGAATCTTATCCATCATATTGGCAACGAATTGCGCTAGACCTAGAGAATCAGTCATAGTTTTTAGAGTCCATGCCATTGTCAGAACGAGAATTGGTGAAACCATTGATTTGAATCCCTCTGGAACACATTCCATAAGCTCCGAGAAAGGAACGACTCTTCTAATCATGTAGTAGACAACTGTAATAACAAGTGAAACAACACTTCCGAGCACTAGCGAAGTGGATGCATCACAACCTGCAAATGCAGTTACAAATGATTTTCCGCTCCAAAATCCTCCAGTATATAGCATGCCAGTGATGCAAGAGATGATGAGAATTATTACTGGGAACATCAAATCCATTACTATTCCTTGATGCACTGTCTCGGCAGCACTGTCATTCTTCAATGCTGCAGTATCTTGCACTGTGAATAGGTCGCCGTTTTCTACGGCATTTTTCTCATAAGCTGCCATTTTTCCATAGTCGAAGTTCATTGTTATAATCATGAACATCATAGCGATGGTGAGAAGTGCGTAGAAGTTATAAGGGATAGCCTGAATAAATATGCTTAGACCATTTTTTCCCTCTACAAAACCGCTTACAGCTGCAGCCCAAGATGAAATAGGAGCTAAAATGCAGACTGGCGCTGCAGTTGCATCTATTAAATATGCGAGCTTAGCTCTCGATATGTTGTATTTGTCAGTAAGTGGCTTCATAACACTACCAACAGTTAGACAGTTGAAGTAGTCGTCTACGAAAATGAGAATTCCTAGAGTAACGGTCGAGTACTGTGCACCACGGCGAGTTTTTATCCTCTGAGCTGCCCAATTTCCGAAAGCAGCGGAACCGCCTGATAGATTCATCATAGCTACGAGCATACCGAGTATAACTAAGAAAACTAGGATCCCTACATTTCCCGCTGAAGACAGTGATGAAACGAATCCATCGATCATCACATGATTCATGAATTTAGGGAAATTCATTCCAGAATATATAAGTCCTCCTGCAAGAATTCCGATGAACAGCGAGCTGTATACTTCTTTTGTGATGAGGGCTAGTCCGATAGCGACGATAGGCGGTAGTACAGCCCATATCGTTGCATACATTGCAGGCTTACTGTCAGCAGCCATTGCTACAATCGGCACAGCCGCTATGAAGAGCGCGGTAAGCCCGAACACGTACATAATTCTACTTTTGTTAATGCGTATCATTTTAAAACCTCCGTATAAATAAAATAGCCATGAATAACGTCTGAAACGTATCCATGGTTCGTACGTAAGCAATGCAAAATACACATTAGCTATATACCATTGATAGCGCTCCACATTTTACGATGTGACAGTTCGGCGCATATTATGCACCGGCCCAGAAAATATCATTGGGGTGATATTCTCTTCGGCGGATTTCCCTTTCCCTAGCAGCAGCTTCCCACGCTGTAGCTGCCCGGTACTCTTGAGCTCCGCGACCTCTATCGAGTCAGTCTTATTCAAAAGCTGGTTCTATATTAATACCAACTTTGGTCCAAAGTCAAGGAAAAATCCAAAAATATTAAATTTCTTTGTGAAATCACACAACAATAGCAGGGAGAATAAATATATAAGTTTTTTGACTTTGTATTTCGTATTATTGTGCACATTTCTACAGTACACCCCTTCAGACCCCTTCGGCAGTTTAAAACACAGTGATAAGTGATATAATTCAGTTAGAGGGTAGCTTCATGATTTCTGTAATATCAATATTCTCCTGCATTTTAAATGTTTTAATGTATGTGTGATACATAAGTGGGCAATTGTCATGATACATGTGTAGAGGAGTGTTAATCTGCCAACTTTGATAAAAAAAGGCATAGAAATGCATGGTAAGAACTAGAAATATAACAAGAAGCTGAGGAGAAGAAGGTTAATGAATAAAGCATTCACATCAGATGAGTTTAAAAATTTAATAATAGATAGAGATAAAGCCGATAGACTCATAGTGGAAGAAAGCATCATCAGTGATACAGATCTCGAAGGATTTGACATGACAAATATCACGTTTAAGCTCTGCAGCTTTGAGAACTGCAACCTCATAGGTGCAGACTTCAGCGGATCCAGCATATCGGGCACACTCTTTCGAGAGTGCCCGATGCACGGATGCAGGTTCGTAGGTTCCGATATGACCGAAGCCATCTTCCGCGATATCGACCTCTCGGACAGCGACCTAAGCGGAGCGAATCTATATGCCGCAGTCCTCGAGGGCGCCAATCTCGATGGCATAATCGTAGACGAAAATACCAAATGGTACAGGATGGTGCCTCCGGAAGAAGGTGCATTTATAGCGTGGAAATGCTGCTCCGAGCTCAGAGTAGTTCAGCTCCTAGTTCCAAGAGAGGCACGGCGAGTCTCGGCTACGCGGGAAACCTGCAGATGCGACAAGGCCAAGGTGCTATCAATTAAGAGCATAGATGAGACTATCAGCTACGACTGGGCTCAGTCCACAGTCGATCCAGATTTCTATTATGAACGAGGAAAATGGGTAGAGCCAGCTAACGGATTCGAGCCAGATCGGTGGAAGGATTCATCACGAGGAATACATTTTTTTATGGAAAGAGAACAGTGCATAGCATATCAAACTGTATAATTTGTAAACGGATATTATCCGCTAAATTATTTTCAGCTAAAATGTAAAATTCTTACAAAAATATAATCATAGTCGCATAAATAAAGGCTAGACAAACAAAAACTGTAGTATGACCACATATAATTTTGTCAAAAAGCTACAAAATAGCAAAAAAATAGCAAAAAGACATTGTTTGACGAGCAATATATTCATTTGTATAATTCAATTATATTTATGACAAGTTTAATGCGGTTAAACTTAAGGAGGTAAGTAGATGAAAGTAATTATGTCGGGCAACGAAGCTATTGCTCGCGGCGCATATGAAGGCGGCTGCCAGTTTGCTTCGGCTTATCCCGGTACTCCAAGCACCGAGATCCTCGAGAACATGCCTCAGTACAAGGATGATGTGTACTCAGAGTGGGCTCCTAACGAGAAGGTAGCTGCAGAAGCTGCTATCGGTGCATCAATTGCAGGTGTTAGATCGTTCTGCGCTATGAAGCACGTAGGTGTTAACGTTGCAGCAGACCCTATCTTCACAATCGCATATACTGGAGTTACAGGTGGATTTGTTATCGTATCCGCTGACGATCCAGGTCAGCACAGCTCCCAGAACGAGCAGGACAACAGAAACTACGCAAAGGCAGCAAGACTGCTCATGCTAGAACCTTCCAACTCTCAGGAGTGTAAGGATTACATGAAGATGGCATTTGGTCTTTCCGAGAGATTCGATGCTCCAGTTCTTTTCCATGTAACAACTAGAGTCTGTCACTCAAAGGGAATCGTAGAACTCGGCGATAGAGAAGAGCATGAGTACGTTCCTTACAAGAAGCAGATTGAAAAGTATGTTTCCGCACCAGCTAATGCTAAGAAGATGAGAGTTAATCTCGAGACTAAGCTAGCTAACATGGAAGCTTATGCAAATGAAACAGAGATCAACCAGCCTGAGTGGCACTCGACTAAGATCGGTGTTGTTACATCTGGTATTTCTTATCAGTATGCTAAGGAAACATTTGGCGAGGATGCTTCATACCTCAAGCTAGGAATGACATTCCCTCTACCTACAGACCTAATCAAGGATTTCTGCAGTAAGGTAGATAAGGTATATGTAATCGAAGAGATGGACCCATATCTACAGGAGTTCCTCGAGATTCACGGAATTGAGTGCATTGGAAATCAGCAGATTCCAAAGTTTGACGAGCTCAACACAGATATCGTTAGAGAGGCGCTCACAGGAGTTAAGCCTGAGTCTTATGATTCAGAACTTCAGTCTGTTGTACGTCCTCCAACGCTATGTGCAGGATGTCCTCACAGAGGATTCTTCCAGGCAATCAAGAAGAAGAAAGGTCTCATGATCAACGGAGACATCGGTTGCTATACACTCGGAGCTAACGCACCTCTAAACGCACTTGATACAGCTATTTGTATGGGAGCTTCCCTCTCAATGGCTCACGGTGCGGCTCAGGCTTACAAGGTTGCAGGAGCAAAGACTAAAGCTGTAGGTGTGCTCGGAGACTCCACATTCTTCCACAGCGGTATCACAAGCTTGATGGATGCTGTATACAATCAGAGTGATAGTATCAGCGTTATCCTCGACAACAGAATTACTGGTATGACTGGTCACCAGGAGAACCCTGGAACAGGATTCACTCTGATGGGCAAGCCAGCTCCAGAAGTTGATATTCCTGCTCTAGTTAAGGCAGTAGGAATCAAGGAAGAGAATATTTACACGGTAAATCCTCTACACCTTGACGAAGTTGATAAGGTTCTCGATGCTTGCATCGCTAGCGAGGAGCCAACAGTTATCATTACAAGATGGCCATGCGTACTAAAGAAGTTCAGCCAGCAGGATCTTGATGAGTTCAAGGGACTACACCAGACTCAGTGTCACATCATTCAGGACAAGTGCAGAAACTGTAAGGCTTGCGTAAGAACAGGTTGCCCAGCTCTCATGTCTTCAAAGGATGATGTTGTTATCGATGTTAATAGCTGCGTAGGCTGTACAGTCTGCAAGCAGGTATGCCCATTTGATGCTATTGAGGAGGTGCAGAGATAATGAGTGATGTTAAGAATATTCTCCTCGTAGGAGTAGGTGGACAGGGAACAATCCTTGCAAGTAAGATTCTTACGAGCGGCCTAATGGAAGCTGGTTACGATGTTAAGATGAGTGAGATTCACGGAATGTCACAGCGTGGCGGAAGTGTAAGCACTCAGGTAAGATACGGTAAAGAAGTTCTTTCCCCAATCGTAGGAAAGGGTTCTGCAGACGTAATCGTAGCATTTGAGAGAATGGAAGCCCTAAGATGGCTCGAGTACCTCAAGGTTGGCGGTAAGATGGTAGTTAACGACTTCAAAATCAACCCTGCTCCAGTAAACCTAGGTAAGGCAGAGTATCCAGATGATATCATCGAGGATCTAAAGACAAAGTGCCAGGTAACTGCTGTTAAGGCAGGAGAAATCGCTACAGATCTTGGAAATGCTAAGGCTATGAACGTGGTACTCCTAGGAGCACTAGTTAAGGCTATAGGTTCTCTAGACGATGTAGATTGGGATGCTCAGATTGAGAAGAACGTAAAGCCTAAGTTCGTTGAACTAAACAAGAAAGCATTCAAGGCAGGATACGATCTATAATGTATCCACCGCTAATCGTGTCATATATTGATTAGCTGCTTTGATGGATGTTTAATAAGATGATTAAGGAGAGGGGTGACCTTCTCCTTTTTTATAAAGGTGCTAAAAACCACATGGATTATAACGTTTATAGACATATAACTAATGTAATGAGCTGTCTTTATGCTATAATATAGGAGCTTAAGGAAATAACAAGTCCACGGCAGACATACAAAGTAATTGTTATGTTATTTAAGGAGGTAATGTATGTTAAAGAATTTTGCAGAAATGGCAGAAATGGTTAGAAGTAATCCTGTCAAGAAGAGAATAGTCCTAGCTTGTGCTCACTGTGAGCATTCCCTAGAGGCAGTAAGCAATGCTGTAAAGGAAGGCATCGTTGAGGCTGTTCTCGTTGGTAAAGAAGATATGATTAGAGAGACTATCAAGAAAAACGGTCTGGCTCTAGAAGATGCAACAATCTACAATGAAGATGATGATGTTGAAATCGCTAAGATTGCTGTAAGGCTTATCAACGAAGGAAAGGGCGACTTCCTCATGAAGGGCAAGATGCAGACATCTGATCTTCTCAAACAGGTTGTAAATAAAGAAACTGGTCTCAACATGGGCAAGGTAATGTCTCACGTAGGATTATTCGAAGTTCCTAACTACCACAAGCTAGTGGTTCTGACAGACGGAGGAATGCTCCTTCACCCAACACTAGAACAGAAGGCTCAGATTGTTGAGAATGCAGTTGGAGCTCTTAACAACATGGGATATGAGAATCCTAAGGTTGCAGCACTTTGTGCAGCTGAAAAGCTTAACGAGAAAGCACCCGAGTCAGTAGACGCAGCAGCTCTTAAGGAAATGAACGAGAAGGGCGAAATAAAGGACTGCGTAATAGAAGGGCCAATCTCTTACGATATCGCACTAAGCAAGGAAATAGCTGACTTCAAGGGATTTGAGAGCCCGGTAGCAGGAGATGCGGATGTTCTGCTTGTTCCAGATATGGCTGCAGGAAACTTCATCGGAAAGTCTTGGGTAATCCAGGGCGGTGGTAGAATGACAGGTCTTGTCGTTGGTGCAAAGGCTCCAATCGTACTCACTTCACGTGGCTCCGGTTCTGACGAGAAGTTCTTTTCAATCGTATTCGCAGCTGCAGCATCAAAGTAAGGTTTCTATTAGATGTTCGAACAATTTAAGGGCAACTTAATATGCGACTATAGCACTCGAAATGGTGGGGTGAGTACGGGGTGTTACGACTCGATGAATCTGAGTCTAACGACAGATGATGCCCTTGCAAATATCCTCGAAAATTACAAGCTATGGTGCGGTTCACTTGGGATTGACACGCGTCAGCTTGTCATGCTTCACCAGACTCATAGTAGCGAGGTAATCCGCGTAGATGAAGAGAACTGCGGTGAAGGACTGTATAAGCCAAGGCGGGCAGGTGTAGATGGGATGGTGACAAATTCTAAGGGCGTCGCACTAATTACGTCGCATGCGGACTGTGCGCCAATCTATATCTATGATCCCGTTAACGAGGCTATAGGACTTAGTCATGCGGGCTGGAGAGGAACAACTCTCGAAATTGCAAGGCGTACAGTGGAAAAGATGAAGGAAGAGTTCGATTCAAA
>ERZ772910.715-NODE-715-length-18470-cov-3.336030_pt1 | contig 18470 bp, 17 predicted proteins | sample MGYA00511357_ERZ772910 | MGnify/ENA primary metagenome ERZ772910 (study PRJEB29015, sample SAMEA2738096) | human oral metagenome | biome: human oral; feature: human-associated habitat; material: saliva | place: China | collected 2193 ... | reverse complement strand
TCTTTCTACCCTCTTTTATTTGTCCGTGAGAGAGGAAGAGACGGCGCTTCGAGGGTCGTGTACGCGCCGATCCACCGTGAGACAGGAAGAGACGGTTTGCCTTCGCTTCGAAGGGCGTGTACTTAGATCCATCGCAAAAGAAGAATAGAACGCTTTCACCTTCGCTTCGAAGGTTGTATGCGCTTTGATCCACCATAAAAGAGGAACAGAGAGAAAACCGGAAGGAGAAGGAAGACGAATGGGAGAAAATCTGGAAGTCATCCGAGAGGATCTTTGGGATGATGCAAAAGGATCGGAGAAAGTGCAAGTCACCATTACGGGGGAACACACAAGACCGGGGAATTCGGGGGAGCAAGAATCCCATACGGAGACGACAAGGAGTGAAGTAGCCGGTATTCTGCGCAGAGCAAAGGGGGGAGTTATTCTCCTGGAATATGAAGAGGCACTGGAAGAAGGCGTGGATATCGTGACGTTCAACCGGGTGAAAATCAAACCATCCTCTCTGGAGATCAGCCGAAAAGGGTCGGTGGATACGGAGCTTGTGTGGAAAGAGGGGGAAGACCAGGATACCGAATATAAAACACCGTATGGGCAGATGAAGATGCATACCCATACGGAGCGTTATCAGACCTATCAATTGGAAAAGGGAAAACGAATCATAGCGGAAGCGGAATACAGTGTGCGCATGAACGGGATGGAAATGTCAAAGGCACTCATTCGTCTGGATATCCGATGCCTAAACGACCATTGAAAGAAAACTTACTTCACCGGCTTGGCACCGGCTTTTTCCTGAAGCTTTTCAATCCAAGCCCGTAGCTTGGACTGCTTTTTGGAGGCAACTTCCTGTTTGCCGTGCATGCCTCGGACGGCTGTGACATAGATCCCGCTGACCGTTGCCTTCACTTCTTTGCGCATCGGAACGGAATCAAAGATCTGTGCATCGCACATCAGGTTCATAATCTGCGGGCCGACCTTGACTTTAAGAATCGGCACCTTGGAGCCACGCATCAGCCTTGGCGTCTGTTCAATGACCTGTGCGGGAAGACCGGATTCTTTCATTTTCAGCTTCTTTTTATCAATGACGAACATGGAAATCTGCTGTGCAGCAGCCTGTAGCTGGATCTGCTGCTCTTCCTGACGTTTTTGCATTTTTCTGCCGAAAAGATAAAGAGCAATCAGAATGGCGATCAACACTACAAGAATGACAAGAAATGTAATTGCACCCGTACTCAACTTTTTTCCCTCTCTGGTTGTTTCTATCAAGTATGCGAAAATTGCGAATCAAGCAATATTCTAACATCCGATTCCATTGCAGTCAAAAGCATTTTTTGATAAACTGATCTTTATTGGATTCGAGCAGAATCGGAAAAGAGGAGTAAACGATGAAAAAAAATACAGCAATTTTGCTTGCTGCGCTGTTAACGACAACGTCGCTCGTCGGTTGTGCGCAGAACGATACGAAAAACCAGAAAGCGGCGTCCACAGCCGATTCGACAAGTGCAGCGGATGCTTCGGGTGTGGCGTCCAACGCTTCGGCAGCAGCTTCCGGCGCGGCTTCTTCAGGAGCAAGTACACAGAAGGTGGAGGATCATACCCAAAAAGACGCCTATCTCTCCGGAATAAAGGCGGAAGATTATGTGACGCTGGGAAAATACAAGGGGATCGAGATTTCCGAGAAGGAAGTCATGGTCAGCGAAGAGGAAATTCAGGCCCGCATGGAAGTCTATAAACAACAGCAGGGCCTCAAGCAGGTGAAAGACAGGGACACGGTTCAGAGTGGAGACACGGTAAACATCAATTATACCGGCAAACGAGAGGACACGGGAAAAGCCTTTGAGGGTGGCACCGCATCCAACGTGGATCTGAAGATCGGTTCCGGAACTTTTGTACCGGGATTTGAAGACCAGCTGATCGGACATAAGGTAGGGGAGAGTTTTAATATCAATATCACTTTCCCGAAGGATTACAGCAACAGCGAACTGGCAGGGAAAAAGACGATTTTTGCCATCACGATTAACAGCATTTCCAATTATCCGGAGCTGACGGATGCGTATATCAAGACGCTTGGGATTGATAAGGTCGAGAGCAAGAAGCAGCTGCACGATTATGTGGAAAAAGACATCCGCACGCAGCAGGAGAAGAGCAATCTCAGCGCACTGAAAAATGACCTGCAGGATCAGTTACGGAAGAGTTGTACCTTCAAAGAGTTGCCGAAGGATATGATATCCCGTTATGTGGCACTTCTGCATGATAACGTAACCCAGAACCTGCAGATCATGCAGATGTATTACGGGAGTTCCATGACGGAAGAACAATATCTCTCCCAGGCCATGCAGGCAGAGAACTTCAAGGGCAGCACCGAAGATTTTTTGAAGGAAAAAGCGGTCGAAGAGGCGGACGTCGGTGTGATGTTCCAGGCGATTGCGGATAAGGAAGGCATAAAAGTTGAAGATAAGAAAGTGAAGGAAGAAGTAAAGAAGGCGCTCTCCTCTTACGGGATGAAAACGGCGGAGGATTACCAGAAAGCAAAGGGACTCAATCTTGAGGAGGAGATTCGCGAGAAGTTGATGCGCGAGGCAGTTCTGGATTATCTGGTGAAGGAAGCGAAAATTACCAAGGTTCCGGCAGAGGAAGCAGGAGTGGACTCCGCAGAGGATGCAGCAGTCGCGGATTCCTCAAAGAGCAGCACAGACGAACAGAAATAATCCGGCAAGGCGCAGAAATCATTCGCCAAAGAGAAGTAGATGAACAGACGTAATTCTGCAAGGAGCAGATGGAGGTAGGAAACGATATGGAAGGGTACAAATTTACAGAGGTTAAAAAGCTATATCAGGACAGTGCCTCTTTTGCTGAAAAAGAGGTGACGGTCGGCGGATGGATCCGTTCCATCCGGGATTCGAAGAATCTTGGCTTTATTGTCCTGCATGACGGAAGCTGCTTCCAAACCCTGCAGATTGTCTATGATATGGAGCATCTGAGTAATTTTGCAGAAGTTTCCAAATTAAATGTCGGAAGCGCCATCATTGCAAGAGGAGTGATCGTAGAGACACCGAATGCCAGGCAGCCTTTTGAAATGCAGGCGAGGGAGATCACCGTTGAGGGGGTGTCTACTCCGGATTACCCTCTGCAGAAAAAAAGGCATACCATGGAATATCTGCGCACCATTCCTCATCTGCGTCCGCGCTCGAATACGTTTTCCGCCGTGTTCCGCATCCGGTCTCTGATTGCCTATGCGATCCATCAATTCTTTCAGGAGAATGGATTTGTCTATGTGCATACGCCGCTCATCACCTCTTCCGATGCGGAGGGTGCCGGCGAAATGTTTGAAGTCACCACGTTAGATCTGAAGGATGTTGCGAAGAACCCGGACGGAAGCGTTGATTACACCAAGGATTTTTTTAACAAAAGAACCTTTTTGACCGTCAGCGGACAGATTGATGAAGAGGCGTTTACCATGGCCTTCCGCAATACCTATACCTTCGGTCCGGCATTTCGGGCGGAAAATTCGAATACAGCCAGGCATGCCGCCGAATTCTGGATGGTCGAGCCGGAGATGGCCTTTGCCGATCTGAAAGACTACTGTGATTGCGCAGAAGCCATGCTCAAATACATCATTCGCTATGTATTGGAAAATGCACCGGAAGAGCTGGCGTTCTGCAATCAGTACATCGATCAGGGCCTGCTGGAGCGTCTGCATCATGTGGCAGATTCCGATTTCGGGCGGATCGACTACACGGATGCGGTGAAGGAGCTGGAAAAACACAACGACCAGTTTGAATACAAGGTGTCCTGGGGCTGTGATTTACAGACGGAACACGAACGTTTTTTGACCGAAGAAATCTTTAAGAGACCGGTGTTCGTCATGAATTATCCGAAGGAAATCAAATCCTTCTATATGAAACAGAATCCGGATGGAAAGACGGTGGCGGCGGCAGATTGCCTGGTGCCCGGAATCGGTGAGATCATCGGAGGTTCTCAGAGGGAAGATGATTTAGAAAAGCTGACCAGACGCATGGATGAGATGCACATGAACAAAGAAGATTACCGCTTTTATCTGGACCTGCGGAAGTACGGATCGGTCAGACATGCGGGATTCGGACTGGGATTCGAGCGCTGTGTCATGTACCTGACCGGTATGAGCAACATCCGTGATGTGGAGCTGTATCCGCGAACGGTCGGCAACTGCGAATAAGACGAACGGTAGGAAATCCCGGGGGATGGCTGTCTTCCGGGGTTTTGTCGTTCCATAAAACACAGGGAAGTGCAGATACCTGCTGTGTTATGATAGGAAAAGGGATTGGCATTTGTTCCGTGTTCCGGGAGGCGGATAGCAGTGTGGGAGGCAGTCGGAATGGAAGAGCAATCGTCAAGATTTTTCCATGATAAAGAGAGAATCATGAAGAGAAAACAGGGCGCAACAGAATGGAGTCGGGTGTCGTTTGCAGGAAAGGCAGCAGGGAGGTATCTTTCTGTCTTCCTCTGTCTGTTTTTGATTGCGGGAATGTTAAAGACAACGTCGTTTTTCTCGCTGGCAACGTCTTCCAGGGAGCTGGAAAACCGCCAGAGAAAATTACAGAATCAGATGGAACAAAACCGTGCCGGCATTACGAATGCCAATCAGTCCCAGGAAGATGCAAGACAGGAGCAGGGAGAGCTGAACGAGGCGATCGGGGAAACAGACCGCGAACTCTCGGAAGTGGTCGCCAACGTCGGCCTGATCCAGAAGGAAATCGACAAGAAACAGTCGCAGATCGACGAAATCCAGGTGAAAGTGGACGAAGAAACGCGAAAGGAAGGTCAATTATACGCCGAGATGAAGGAGCGCATCCGTTTTCTCTTCGAGCAGGGAGATATGCGGTATGTACAGATCCTGTTGGAAGCGCAGAATTTCTCGGATATGGTGAATAAGGCGGCCTATATCCAAAAGCTTTACGCTTATGACAAAAAACAGCTGGACGCCTATGAGAAGACCAGAAAAACAGCCGCCGCCTATCAGGCGCAGCTGGAAGATGAAAAGTCGGAACTGGAAACGACGCTCTATGAGCATCAGGAAGAACAGACCCACATGAATCAAATGCTGGCACAGTACCGTTCCCGTTATGCGGATGCAGACGCCAGAATCGCCAGGGCGCAGGCGGATGCGGAGGCCTATGCCGCAAAAGTGGAAGAACAGGCACAACAGGTGGATGCGCTCACGGATAAAATTGCGCAGGCAAAAGAACGAGAGGAAGCGCAGCGCCTGGCGGAGGAAGCGAAGAAGAAGGCAGAAGCGGAGGCAAAAGCCAGGGCGCAGCAGGAAGCGGAAGAGCGAAAGAGACAGGAAGGGAATTCGGGCGAGGAAGGCAATGGGGGAGGCGAAGAAGATCGCCCGCAGAAAGAGGAAAAAACCTATGCGCCCGCGGGCAGTGCAAGCGGAACGAACATCGCCAACTTTGCCACGCAGTTTGTCGGCTGCCCCTATGTAGCGGGCGGCACTTCCCTGACCAACGGGGCGGACTGCTCCGGTTTTGTCTGGGCTGTCTATAAGGAATTCGGCATTCGCGTCCCCAGAACCTCCTGGTCGCTTGCGATGATCGGGCAGGAGGTCTCGCTGGATACGGCGCAGCCGGGAGACTTGGTTTGTTACCCGGGGCACGTCGGTATCTACATCGGAAACGGCTGTATCGTGCACGCTTCCAGCGCAAGGACGGGAATTAAAATCAGCAACGCCACTTATCGTGCGATCTCGAGTGTGCGCAGGATTTTGTGATAAAATACAAGCGTTAAAGGCTTCTATTATACTAGGATAGTTTTGGATCTTGGACATCCACATCGTTTGATCCATCAGAGATGAAAGGATTTGTATGAAAAGAGAGAACATCATCGTTTTGGACTTCGGAGGACAGTATAAACAGCTGATCGCAAGGCGGGTACGGGAATGCCATGTGTATTGTGAAATCCATCCCCACACCATGCCGGTGGAAGAGCTGAAAAAGAAGGAGCCCAAGGGTATCATTCTGACGGGCGGGCCAAACTCCGTTTACGGAGAGGAAGCCGTACTCTGTGATCAGGAAATTTTTCACCTCGGTATACCGGTGCTGGGAATCTGCTACGGCTCCCAGCTGATGGCACAGCTTCTCGGCGGCGAAGTAAAGACAGCTCCGGTGAGCGAGTATGGGAAAACCGAAGTGCAGTTAGGCGGATCCGCCCTGTTTCAGGAGATCCCGGAAAAAAGCACGGTATGGATGAGCCATACGGATTATATTGCGAAGGTGCCGGACGGATTTCAAATCACAGGGCATACGAAGAACTGCCCGGTGGCTGCGATGGAGAATGCGCAGGCAGGACTTTACGCCGTGCAGTTCCATCCGGAGGTGCTGCATACTGTTTATGGGAAGCAGATGCTGCAGCATTTTGTCATGGATATCTGTTCCTGTAAGGGAGATTGGAGGATGGACGATTTTGTCGCCACTTCGATCGAAGAAATCCGGAAAAAGGTGGGAAGCGGGAGAGCGCTTTGTGCCCTGTCAGGTGGAGTGGATTCCTCGGTGGCAGCCGTACTGATGGCAAAGGCAATCGGAAAACAACTGACCTGTGTATTTGTGGATCATGGTCTTCTGCGCAAAAACGAGGGAGATGAGGTAGAGGCGGTCTTCGGTCCGAGCGGCCCATACGAACTAAACTTTGTCAGAGTCAATGCCCAGGAGCGTTTCTATGAAAAGCTGGCGGGCGTGACGGAACCGGAAAAGAAGCGGAAGCTCATCGGCGAGGAATTCATCCGTGTTTTTGAAGAAGAGGCAAAAAAGATCGGCGCGGTGGATTACCTTGTGCAGGGAACAATCTACCCCGACGTCGTAGAATCCGGGATTGGCAATGGCGCAGTCATCAAATCTCACCATAATGTGGGCGGGCTTCCTGACCATGTGCAGTTTAAGGAAATCATTGAGCCGCTGCGTTCTCTCTTTAAAGATGAGGTGCGTGCCGCCGGGCTTGCTCTTGGCATCCCGGAGAAACTGGTCTATCGCCAGCCCTTCCCGGGACCGGGACTCGGGATCCGTATTGTTGGCGAGGTTACCGCAAAAAAAGTGCAAATCGTGCAGGAGGCGGATGCCATTTTCCGGGAAGAGGTTGCAAAGGCAGGCCTTGCCATGACCAGGGAAACGCCCGGAATCGGCCAATACTTCGCCGCCCTGACCAACATGCGCAGCGTGGGCGTGATGGGAGACTTCCGCACCTATGACTACGCCGTCGTGTTGCGAGCAGTCAATACCACCGACTTTATGACGGCAGACTGCTCGGAAATTCCCTTCTCGGTCTTGCAGACCTGTATGAACCGGATCATCAACGAAGTCAAAGGCGTCAACCGCGTCCTCTATGACCTGACCAGCAAACCGCCGGGAACGATTGAGATGGAATAGGAGACGGAATTTTCTAAGCTGAGTAAAACCAATGGTTACGAGCAATGAAGCTGCTTCTCCGGTACTCAAATGGTACAAAACTTCAAAAAGAATAATTGAAATAATAGCCCCAAGTGGTTTGCATTTGGACAAAAAATGAGGGGGCTGTCGCACTAAGTGATTAGTGCGACAGCCTTTTCATCCATAAAACAAAGCCCTGGGCTTCGAAAAGTCCGGGCTTTATTGTAAAATAATGGTATGCAAACCCCATTACATTTACAGCCTGATTATACGGCATATCGAGGCTATTATCAAATCAAACTTCCATTAGAAATGGAACCCATGATCCCGGCTGACGATCCGGTCCGCCTTCTAAGTGCATTTGTGGAGGAAATGGATCTTTCGGAACTCTACGACACATATGACAGAGTCCGGAAAAATCAGGCGACACCGCGTCAGATGCTTAAGATTATGATCTATGCTTCCATGAACAGACTGTTTTCCGCCGTGACATTGAAACTGCCTGCAAAAGGGACATTAACTTTATGTATCTTCTTGAAGGGATGCCGGCTCCGGATCATTCCACGATCGCAAGGTTTATCTCCCTTCATCTGTCTGCTTGTTCCAAACCGATCCTTACGAATGTGACATCGATCCTTCATGATCTTGGAGAGATCTCTGGCAAGACCCTATTTATTGATGGGACAAAAATTGAATCCTGCGCAAACAAGTATACGTTTGTGTGGAAAAAGTCTGTTACAAAGCATCAGGCTCGTTTGTTTGAAAAGATCATTTCTTTCATCGAAGAATGTGAGACTCTGTACGGAATCAAAGTAGTCTATGGTGGAAAAGCAACTCTGCATACCATGAAGCGTCTGCGCAAAAAGCTCTATAAGATCAGGGAAGAAGAACAAATCACATTTGTTTACGGGAACGGCCATCGGAAAAGTCAGCTGCAGAAATCCATTGAAACGCTGGAAGGATATATCCGTAAGCTGAAAGAATACACAAAACATCTTCATATCTGCGGAAAAAGAAACAGCTATTCCAAGACTGATCCGGACGCAACATTCATGCATCTGAAAGAGGATGCTATGCGCAACGGACAGTTGAAGCCAGCCTATAATCTCCAGCACGGAGTTGACGCGCAATACATTACGTGGCTGGATCTGAGCAGCCATCCGACAGATGTCCTGACGCTGGTTCCCTTTATAAAAGAAATGGAAGAGCATCTTCCATTTCAATACAAGGAGATCGTTGCTGACGCCGGATATGAAAGTGAAGAAGCTTATGTTTTTCTGGAACAAAATGGTCAGGTATCTTATCTGAAACCACAGAATTATGAGATCTCGAAGACCCGAAAATACCGCCAGGATATCAGCCGGAGAGAGAACATGAAGTATGATTCTGAGACAGACGAATATATTTGTTCAAATGGAAGGAAGCTCAAGCAAATCTATGACCGTCATAATAAAAACCGGAACGGATATGTCAGTACAGTGACCATCTACGAATGTGAGAATTGTCAGGGATGTCCTTATAAAGACAAATGTATCCATGGCAACAACTGCAAGACTCCAATGGAAGAACGCAACAAACGGCTGAACGTCTCAAAAGTGATGAAAGAAAAGCGCGAGGAAACAATGGAAAGGATCACAACGGAGTACGGGACACAACTGCGGATGAACCGAAGTATCCAGGTCGAAGGCAGCTTTGCTGTCATAAAAGAAGACATGAACTTCCGACGATATCTTTACCGGGGGAAAGAGAATGTGTTGGCCCAGAGCGTTCTTCTGGCCATTGCCTACAACATCAATAAGCTTCATTTCAAGATCCAGGGTGGCCGGACAGGTCAGTTTCTGACTGAACTGAAAGCTTCATAAATTTAAGTCATTCAAAACAGCAATTAGGAGATGTCGCTTATTCGGTGAGCGTCTTTAGATAGCGTGCGCTTAATTCAGTAATTTTTCTGAAATCATTGCTAAAACAGGAAAAATCCGGCTCAAATGGCCGGATTTTCATCAATAATCGAAGGTTGCCGCAACATCTATTGCGACAGCCCCTCTTTTTTTGTTTTTGGAAGTAGAGATCAATTGTGAATATTACTAGTCGACAATCGTGATTTGTCAGCTTATTCGAATCACTTAAAAACGTAATGGTATTTCGGATTTTGTTACCTCAATCTCCCTTTCATTATGATGTAATAATTCCCTTATTCCGTTTGTTGTTATATCAATTTTATTTGTTGGACCAATCGTTATTTTGGTAATAAAATCTAAGTCCTCTACCTTTTTTTTGATATAAGGTGTTATCAGTCCGTTTCTGCTCCTGAAGTTAATTCTATCTTTTTTCTCACTGCTAAATACAAATCGGTATTCATTTTCGCCTTTAAAATATTCTCTTTTAAAAAACATGCTATATAGCGCACATATAACTGAAATATGGGTAATGAGCATCTCATATTCTTTGCCGGTCAACTTATTAATATCATTTAAAGATTTTATTTTTCCGAAATCTTCAACATTTATCAACTCGTCATGAAAAGTTCTTCTCATGCATTCTTTTTGTGATTCGAAATGATAACTAACTAAACCATGCCATTTTATAATATGGTTTAATTTCTTTTCAAATTTATCAAAATCAATCTCTAAATTGAGACCATCCAAATCAGAATAATTTGACCACAATAATTGGCTATCCTTATCGCAGGAAAAAGACAAAATAAAAAATGAAAGATCCTCACGTATAATTTTGTTTGTTTCCTTTCTTATTGCTTTTATTATTTCTAAATCTATGCTTTCTTCTCTTAAAATTGCGTCACATACTTCTTCCGCAACTCTTAATTCATCCACATCATTTAGGTAATCCCATTTCGTAATCCAAAATTCTTTATTTGTTACAATATTTATTAATGCATCACTTGTTGTATAATGATATAATTTTTCTCCCTTATACATTTGACCAATATTGAGCATATTTTTATAATAATGCATATATTTCACTCTCCGTTTCAAGATATGTCCTAATTTCATAAAATACTACTATGACTATATTTATGTTTCTTTTATTTGTTTCTATTACTACAAACCAAAACGAACTTAGCTCTACATCCCTCTGATTTGAATGTTTCTATTAACTAATATGTAATGGCCATTGTCAAGGGGAAACCTGACAAAACCACATTTGTTTTAACTGAGCACATCCTGAAGAAGCTCCAGACGTATCAGTCTCCGGCCTTGGCCACTCTGATATACGTGGATTCGGATCTACAGTAGAGCTTCTGGGCGTCAGCCTGGCAGTAAACTTTCTGGAGTTCAGGCAACATTCTGCGGAAAACATTGTCACAGAGAATGATGTCCGCCCAGTCTTTCATGTCGATTCTGGCCTGGCTGACGGGAGCGGTGGTCTCCTTTATGATCGGAACATACCGGTCGTCGATGATGTGGCCGATGGTCGGTCCATTGACCGGAAGATGTCTTCCATCGATGTTCCTGCAGCCGACCCGCTGACGGACTGCAAACCGGTCCTTGTTTTTGCCATATGCGATAACGACTGTGTTCTTAGGGCGTTCTACGGCGAGGATTTCTTTCGGAATTGGCACTTTCAGGTCTCCTTTTATATAGTCTTATTATACATCTAATTAGACTATATATCAAGGAAACGGGGGCGGAAAATGTCGACAGATTTTCAAGATACGGATGCTCAGAAAAGCTTTTTTCAGGGCTTTACGAGCGGACATGTAAACCAAGTAATAACGACGGCAACTACAGAAACGAAAGTATAGGCTTTTCTATAGTCCAACCGTTGGGAAAGTTGTATTAAATGTACGATTCCCTTTGATCAGGAAGTTCTGGAACGACAAAAGAAAAATGTCGGTTTACCAGTCAGCGCTAGTGGCGTTTTAAACAAAACAGAGCAACAGATATTGAAATATGTGCTTGTGCAGCCTGATATTACCGCTGGTGAGTTGGCAGCAAAGATCAATGTAACGACTAGAATCGTGGAAAGAAATATAGCAAGTCTTCAGAAAAAGGGAAAACTGGTACGGAACGGGTCTAAAAGAGATGGAAAATGGAAGGTGATCGGCTGATTGCCGGGACATGACGCTTTGTGTTTTATACCGACAACTTTATGTCGGTATAAATGTCGGTTTGCTGTTGGTAGAGCGTATAATGTAGACGGACGTGGCAGAGGTTGCAAGTATATCTCAGCAGGCAGTTAGCCGGATCACAAAGGGAGCAGGGACAGGAGAATGCAACATATCGGTTGTCATTCGGTTGTCAAAGCGACAACCAAATGACAACCAAAAGCCTCAAAAGTGGAAAGAAAGGGAATAAAACAGTTCAATAATGAACTAAAAAAGACGGAAGTTACAAGCAAAATCACTCAGCATCAAAGTTGTTTCGGCGAGCTGGAATAAGCAATGTAATATTGAGTTGAGCCATTTGTTCTTCCCCTTGGGATAGGGTAGATTTTCATGATACCTAAGGGATGAGCTTTTGGCTTTTTTCATTTTTTTAATTTACACCATGATACGGACGTAACCGGATGTACTGGGTGTATGGCTGGATCAGTAGTCTATAACCATCACTAAGCTGGAGCCAAAAGGATGGTGCCTACAATAGAATTGGTCTATCACAGTTGCTGACGCTCAAGTGATCCATCTAGGTGATCATTTGTGAGAAATCCTGTAAACCATGACAATTACCAAGTTTGCAGGTTTTTCCTTGTGACGATCAGTAGTAACCTCCCCCAAACATTCCAGGAGCAGGGCCTGCACGATTTTAGGTTTACCTGAAACACCTGCCATAAACGATATAAAACAACTTGAAATAACTGCATATTTATGAGATGATCAGCTTGAAATAACTGACTGATTAAATTTCTGAAATGGAGGGAAAGGTTGTTTAAACGCAAGATTTACGATGAACTGGTTGAATGGAAATCTAAATTTGGACCGAAATATGCTACTTTGATCGAAGGGCCAAGACGGGTCGGGAAATCGACTGTGGCGGAAGAGTTTGCCAAGAATGAATTCAAATCATACATCAAAATTGATTTTGCAAACATTACAAAGAGAATGGAAGATGTATTTACGGACTTAGCCGATCTGGGTACGTTTTTCAGGAGACTGCAGCTTGAGACGGGGGTAGTTCTGTATAAAGGTGAATCTGTAATTATTTTTGACGAGATACAGAAAGCACCCTTGGTGCGACAGGCAATCAAACATCTAGTCGCTGATGGAAAGTATTATTACATCGAGACAGGATCCCTAATCAGTATAAAGAAAAATGTAAAGGATATTGTCCTGCCGTCAGAGGAACATAAAATCCAAATGTATCCAATGGATTATGAAGAATTTCTATGGGCAACCGGTAATCAGACGTATTCTTTGCTGAGAGATATTTATAAGACCGGTAAGCCGGTGGGTGAGACAAACCGGAAACTGGTTCGTGATTTTCGAAAATATATGGCAGTCGGAGGGATGCCGCAGGCAGTGGCGTCGTATGTAAAGGGAGACAGCTTTGAGGAAATTGATCGAATAAAGAGAGAGATTATAGAACTTTATAAAGATGATTTTCGGAAGATAGACAGCTCAGGACGGATATCTCAAATGTTCGAGTCGATTCCGGGGCAGTTAAGTGCTGAGAAAAAACGTTATGTTATTTCTAACGCTTTGAATAAGCGTACGACCGATAAGGATAAGGAACGATTAGCAGACCTCTTAGATTCCAAAACGGTTATCGCTTCTTATAATACGACGGATCCAGGTGTTTCAATGAACCTGACCAGAGATGATACAGCTTATAAGTTATTTCTTGCCGATACAGGGCTATTTGTAACGCTTCTGTTCAATGATGAAAGCAAGGTACATTCTGATATTTACAGCAAGCTTCTGAGAGACAGGTTAAATATCAATCTCGGCTATATATATGAGAATGTGGCAGCTCAGATGATTGCCGCTTCTGGCAGAAAAGTCTACTACCATACTTGGAAGAAGGAGGGAACTACCCATAGTTATGAGGTGGATTTTCTCCTGACCTCGGAAACAAAGGTAATTCCACTGGAAATAAAATCCTCTTCTGTCAGATTCTATAATTCGATCTCAGCGTTTGAAAAGAAATATTCATCAAGGGTAGGAAAACAATATATTCTGTCGCAGAAAGATGTTGACCGAAAAGAAAATCTTTATTTTAAGCCAATTTATATGCTTCCATTTATTTTAGAGGACTTGTGAAGGACTTTAGAGGCTACATCCGTATACTGGCGTAGAGTGAAAATAATAAAAGTATGGGAAGAATGTGAGGAGATCTGCTTAATGATTCTTTTAAATATAACTTTCCCAATCGGTGAGACTATATAAAACGCCATGCCGGCATGCCCTATTTGGCTGATTACCACATTTTGGCAAGAGAACCTATTAACTCTTTCGCATGCAGGGGGAAACACCCCGATTTTACCATGTAGCATCTTGCAATTCGTCGATATTTCAGACTGATTCTTCTTACAATATAGTCTAATATATGATATTATAGGACTCTATTATAAGGGGAAAATACAATGCCGATACCAAGTGAAATCCTTGCTGTTTCCAGACCTAAGAATACGGTCGTGATCTGCTATGGAAAAAATAAAGATCTCTATGCTGTCCGTCAGCGTGTGGGATGCCGCAACGTGAACGGCCGTCATCTTCCAGTTAATGGGCCTACTATTGGGCACATCATTGACGGCAAATTTGTTCCGATTCCGGTGGAAGCGCCCATTGACATCTCAACCGCTTCGATTGATCTGAAGGATTGGGCGAGTGTTATTCTCTGTGATCGGCTCTTTAAGAGTATGATGGATGAACTGCTTGCGGTTTACAGCAAAACGGATACAGAAAAAATCTACTGCATTGCGATCCTCAGGGTTTGTGACAAGGGCATCAAGGATTATGAACTCAGGGAGGCATACGACACCAGCTTTCTGTCCGAATTATATCCGGGCGTTTCGTTGTCAAAGAATACCGTTTCGACCTTCCTGAATGATCTTGGCAAGGGGTTATCTCGCATTGTTACATTCATGCGAAACCGTACTGCGACCGTTTCTATAGATCATCATCTTCTAATCGACGGAACGCTTAAGTCGGACGAATCTGAAGTAAACTTTCTCTCTGATTTCTCCAGGAAATCCAAAAACAAAGGGACCAGAGACATCTCCGTCCTGTTTGCCTTTGATTTGGAAGAGATGGAGCCAATCTGCTCCAAGTGCTTTCCCGGAAACATGTTGGATGCCACTTCCTACAGTGAATTCATTGCCCAAAACAAGATTACACAGGGCATTGTCGTTGCAGATAAAGGGTTTCCAGAAGCATCAGCACACGAACACTTTGAGAAGAATTCAGATCTGCACTACCTGAATCCAATCAAGCGTAATTCTAGGCTGATCGAGCGATATGACATGTTGGACTTCACAGGCATTCTCCTAGGATACGAAGGAATCACTTTCCGTAAAGAGAAGTGTGTCGGGGTCAACAAGTGGCTCTATTCGTATCGCGACAGCAGAAAGGCTGCTAAGGAGGAAAGCGACTGGCTCAGCCGGGCTAAGAAGAATAAAACTTATGATCTTGCAACTCTTCGCCAAAAGCAGAAGATATTCGGTACGATTGTACTTGAGTGTGATTTGGATCTCCCTCCGGAAATCGCCTATAAAGCCTATGACAAGCGCTGGGAAATCGAAATTGCCATGCGATTCTATAAGTCTGCATGTGCATTCGATGAAACACGGGTACGGGATGACTACTCTATAATAGGGAGTGAGTTCTGTGACTTCTTGTCCACAGTCCTGACGTTCCGTCTAATAAGGGCATTTGATAAGGCTGATCTTTTGGAGAATCGTACTTATAAGAAGATCATGTCGATCCTCGTAAGAGCGAAGAAAGCCCGGATTGACAATGGCGCTTGGCAGTTAATCCGGATGAATCCGTCACACATCGAAATCCTTCAGAACCTAGATCTGTTTCTAAAGCAGGAGGAACCACCTAAAAAGAAGCGTGGCAGACCTGCAGGGAGCAAGAATAAGCCAAGGAAAAAGGATCCAGTTAATATTGATCAGCAGACAAAACGGAGACGAGGCCGTCCGCTTGGCAGTAAGAATAAGCCCAAAGTTACTGCTTCAGAAGTCACGTCCAAACATAAGAAAAATGGCAAAACATAAAAACAAACACAGCCAAAACATATGGTAGAAATCCTATATAGTCTAGCTGATTGGGAAAGTACTATATATTTTTTTAGGGTAAAGAAGTAACATGAAGTGATGTGCGAATTATGAGAAATGAACTGATTGAGAATATTGAAAAACTCCATACGGCAAAGATTGCTTTTTACCGTACAGAATATAAGAAAATGATAAAAATCAGGTATGGGAACACAAATACATACTTCATGCAAGGTAAGGACTCAGGCGTTTTGATCGACACGGATTATGCGGGTACATTGCCGGCGTTTTACAAGGCAATTAAAGAATGCGATATAAAGGTGGCGGATATCACGTATGTTCTTGCAACACACTATCATCCGGATCACGTCGGTCTTGTGAGCAAACTTATGGAACAGGGGGTAAAACTTCTGCTGATGGAATCTCAGACGGATTCGGTACATTTTGCAGACGGGATTTTTTCCAGAGAACCGAAGCTCGGATACAGACCGATAGATGAGGGCAAGGCTACCATTATCAGCTTTGAGGAAAGCAGGGGCTTTCTTGCCTCTTTGGGTATCGACGGAGAAATAATATCAACGCCAAGCCACAGTAAAGATAGTATTTCAATCATATTGGATGAGGGAAGCTGTATCGTCGGAGATTTGGAACCTATAGATTATCTTGAAGCATATGATAAGAACGAAGCGTTGAAAAGGGACTGGGAAAGAATCCTAGAATACGATCCCAAAAGGGTTCTTTATGCACATGCAAACGAAAAAGTTTTAAGCATGTTCGGTGACTGTTGGCTGCATAGGATTAACGCTCGACAAGGGAAGCAATATCGGCATTCCTGATACGGAGGGTGAAATCGGATACTGGATTGGCGTTCCATATTGGAGACAAGGACTCATCCCGGAGGCAGTTCGTGAGATAATGCAATATGGATTTGAAGAACTGGATCTCGAAAAGATGTGGTGCGGATATTTTTGATGGGAATGAGAAATCGAGGCGTGTGCAAGAAAAATGTGGATTTCATTATCATCACACTTCGGAGAATGTTCCTTGCGCATTGAAGTGTATTCTGCGAAAAGAACATATAACCTGTTTGAAGAAAGAAGAATGGTTGGAGAAGAGATGATGCTGTATCTTTTGTTGTCATAGGTATTGACGGAGTGAGCTATATAGATTATGCTATATATAGCATAAAAGAAGAGGTGATTTGTTCAGTGTGGATTTTTATCAAGAAGAGGACGGAAGCAAACCAGTCGGTGATTTTATCCGAACGCTGGATGTGAAGATGAAAGCAAAAGTAGTATCTGATCTGCATCGTTTGGAGATGCTCGGTAATGAAGCCAGATCCCCGCTGAGCAAGTATCTTGAAGATGATATTTTTGAGCTCCGTACGATACTGGGAAATAATATCGTGAGAATTCTGTACTTCTTCGACGAAGATGAGATTATCATTGCGACGAATGGCTTTGTCAAGAAACAACAGAAAACACTGCGGAGTGAGATTCTGCTGGCAAAGCAGAGGAGAACGATTTACTTGACAAGGAAGGAGAGCAGACGATGAGCGATTTACAGGAATTGACCAACGAACTCATGCAGGATGCTGCGTTTAGAAAGGAATATGAAGCTCTTCAGCCGGAGAGAGACATCACGATGTCTTTGATCCGTGCGAGAAAGGAAGCAGGACTTACGCAGGCGGAGTTATCCGAGAAAACCGGAATCAGTCAGGCAGATATCAGCAGATTGGAGAATGGCACAAGGAATCCCAGTTTGGCTTTACTGAATCGTATCGCCGAAGCGGTAAATTCGACGCTGAGAATAGAGTTTGTACCGAACAAGCGGATGGCAAAATAATGCGAAAGCGGTAGCTTTGATAACATCCCGTGATAACAAATTGATAACAGCAGTCCGTATACCCTATAGAAATGGGATAACTGAAATCAATGGGAATCAAATCATACCAAGAAACAAAATTTAAACGGGTTAGAATCTACTTTTCATTTTCGAACTCGAATAATTCGGACTTAAGGAGAGCAGGGTCTACCAAACTGTATGTGGGGTAGACTCTGTTCTTTTTGTATTTCGAAATATTGCCTCGACCGATGCAAGAGCAAACGATGAAGTACGGGCATGTAGCCCCGGATTCAATGAAGGCGCGAGGCATGTTTACACAAGCGACTCATGATGGAGATATCATAGAATCTCCGTTCTTATTAGGAACGAAAGCACACGCAAAGCACTTGAAATACACACTTTAAGGTGATATGCTTCGTATGGGAGGTGAATAAAATGGCTAAGACAGCGGAAATGTCCAACTTCACTTTTAAGATGGATAAAACAACGAGAGAGCAGTTCAGCTCGCTATGCAATGAATTGGGACTTACGATGTCGGCGGCTGCCCTTGCACTGATAAAGCAAGCGGTTCGCAATCAGAGCATGAGTTTTTCCCTTCGCGATGAAAACGGTTTTACCCGGGAAGAAGCGGCAGAACTCATGAGGAGAATTCAGGAAGTCCGGAACAATGAGGTAGTTCGCCATGATCTAATGGAGAGCTGATGTGAGAGATCTGTATTGGCAATCGGATGCATGGCTAGAGTATGTCGATTTACAGGGAGACAAGGTTCTCTGTAAAAAGATTAATAATCTAATCAAAGATATCTTGCGGAACGGATATCAGGCCGGTTCCGGAAAGCTGGAGTTGCTGAAGGGGAATATGTCCGGATATGCGAGCGTTCGCATTGATAAGAAGCATCGCTTGATTTTTACAGTGGACGCGGGGCGAGTTACGGTCATTCAGTGCGGAGGTCATTACGACGATCATTAAAGGAAGTTCATATGACGGTAGAACAACGAAAGGAAAGCTGGAAAAGAGAGGAGGAAATCGCCCGTATTCACGGATGGGATTTT
>ERZ772910.714-NODE-714-length-18509-cov-3.399967_pt1 | contig 18509 bp, 13 predicted proteins | sample MGYA00511357_ERZ772910 | MGnify/ENA primary metagenome ERZ772910 (study PRJEB29015, sample SAMEA2738096) | human oral metagenome | biome: human oral; feature: human-associated habitat; material: saliva | place: China | collected 2193 ... | reverse complement strand
GAGGACTTACAGGCCTTGGCTGGTCAAGTAAGTCAGCTTTTCGGGCCTTATATGGATATGGAGTTTACCTTCGCAAATGGCCAGCTCTATCTCTTGCAGGCTCGACCTATTACCACCTTGCCAGAGGGACAGCGGATTATTCTGGATAACAGCAACATTGTCGAGAGCTATCCGGGCGTTTCTAGTCCTTTGACCATTAGCTTTATCCAGGAGGCCTATGCTAGCATTTTTCGAAGTCTGGCCCAGCGCTTGGTTGGCAAGGATGCCCCTGAGTTGGCTGCCTATGAAGCCACTTTTCAAAATATGCTGCAGCCGGTCAATAGCCGGGTTTATTACCAGATTCAGAGCTGGTATCAGCTCTTGCAGCTTCTGCCTTTTTCGAAGAAAATCATTCCTATCTGGCAGGATATGCTGGGAGTGCGAGAGACAGAGGTGCCTCAGATGCCGGTGCACCTGTCTGCTTTCAAACGCCTGCAAATCATGCTTCGTATTATCCGAGAGTTTTGGTCGGCACCCAAGCAAATGAGACAATTGGAAGAGCAGTTTGCCCAGATTCAGCGCCAATACGAAGCGAGCTTTTCTCCCAACGCAGATGCGGAGACCTTGATTGCCTTGGTCAGCAAGCTAAAAGAGGATATTCTGGCTCACTGGGACATTACGCTGGTCAATGACCTCTATGCTTTTGTCTATACTGGACTCCTGAAGAAGTCGCGTCGCGGCGGGGCTGTTCAGGCTGAGATTGCAGGGATTGAGCAGATTGAAAGTATGCGGCCGGCTTTGGCTCTGCAGGCTTTAACAGCTCAGCTGAAAGCAGAAGAAAATGCAGAGATTAGACAGGCCATGGCAAGTGAAAGTCCAGCAGTCTTTCTAAGTCGCCAGCACCCTTTGGTCCAAGAAATAGTCCATTTTATCCATGAATTTGGTGATCGAGCTCCGGAAGAGTTGAAGTTAGAAACTCCCACCTTTCGAACGCACCCAGAGCGTCTGCTCAAGCTCCTGCTGCAAATGTGCCAGCAAGAGGGGAAGAAGTTGGCCCCCCAGAAACTTGAAGAAGAGGTGCAAAAATCAGGCTGGTGGACGAATTTTCTTCGCCAGCGAGCCATGACTGGTGTTAAATATCGGGAAAGCTCCCGCTTAAACCGCACACGAATCTATGGCATGATGCGGCAGATTTTCCGAACGCTTGGGCAGCAATTAGCCGAGCAAGGGCTGCTAGCTACGCCTGATGATGTTTTTTACCTGACAAAGGAAGAATTGTTTGAGCTGACCAGAAAGCCCAGAGATGTTAGTGGCATGATAGCCGAGCGTCGGGAGAAGTTGGAGGCTGATAAGGAACTACCAACCTTTAGTCGCTATGTTTTTACTGGACAGGTCTTTGAGAAATACCTGAAACCGCAAAACCACACCAGCAGTCATAATACGGGCAATCAAGCCCTACAAGGGATTGGCTGCTCACCTGGCTGCATTAAGGCTCAGGTTTTGGTCGTGGAAGATGTGCAGGAAATTGAGTCTGCTCAGGACCGGATTATCGTGACAAAGATGACCGATCCAGGCTGGGTTTATCTTTTGACCCAAGCCAAGGGGGTCATTGCAGAGCAGGGGTCATTGCTCTCGCACACGGCCATTATTTCCCGAGAATTGGGTATTCCTTCCATTGTCAATGTCAGAGGTGCCTGCAGCCAGCTACAAAACGGTGATTGGATTGAGATGGATGGCCTGACTGGGAAGATTCGACTAATCAAGGAGGAAGACCATGCTGGAAATTAAACCGGTCAAACCCAATACGACAGAGCTGGATGATTTTCTAGCCCTGCCCAAGCAGATTTACCAGCCAGACCACCTTATGCAGTCGAAAGAGGAAGAACTGGCTTTGATTGAAGGCAGTCACCCGCTGAGTTCTGACTTAGATACCTATGCCTTTATTGGCTATGAGGACAGTCTGTCTTGTATTCGAGGACTTCTGACCTTCTATCCAGATGATGAGGCTGCTTACTTGGGATTTTTCGAGTCAATCAATGACCAGCAAATTGCATCTGCTTTTATCGAGCATTTAGCAGGTTTTGCTCGCAGTCTCGGAGTGATTAAGATAATCGGTCCCGTACAGGCAAGTTTTTGGCTGGGTTATCGAATGCAGCTGACTGGAACAGAGGAGCCCCCTTTTACTGGAGAACCTCATAATCCAGACTATTATCCTCAGCTATGGCAGGCTGCTGGTTTTGAGCTCAAGGAGCGCTATCTGTCCAATTTTTATCCCAAGGTCAGCAATCAAACTCATCAGGACAAGCTAGCTTATCGCTTTGAGTCTTTTGAAAAAGCGGGTTTCACCATTTGCTCTCCCAAAAAGAAGGACTGGGATCAAGCCTCGCTGCAGGTTTTTGAGCTCCTTTTACCCAAAGACCATTGCTTCCTACGTAGTAGCGTCCTCCGTCTACCCACGCATTTGTTGCCATTTTCCCATCTGCACCTAGCCAGTAATTTCCTTGCCAGGCGTTTCTTACTGCATTACCTTGATTATTATAGAAGTACCATGAAGAACCACTTTGCACCCAACCTTGAGCTGCGTGTGCTTCAGTACCAGCTACTGTATTTACTGCAATCGGTGTAGCTAATACCGTCAGTACTCCTAATCCTAATTTCCATTTATTTTTTCTCATAATAGATTTCCTACTCCTTGCTCATATTATCATACATTCATGCATTTTCTATTATACCATTAAGCCAGCCCTTTAGATATTACAAGTTAGTTACAAATATAGACAGACTAAGATTAGCCTGTCTACATGATTTCATATTTTATTCTTTATAATATTCTTTCTTCCAACTAAAACCTTTAACTAATCCAACTAAAGTTCCTACCCCATAGCTGAAATGCACTAAGAATAGTAATATTGGAATTAACAACATTGTTACGTTGAACTTATTATTAATTATTGTCATCAATGTAACAAGAATTGTGAATAAGCCATAAGCTACCGCAAGAAGTACAGCGAATAACTTCGTTAAAGGCAACATCAATAAACTAAAAATTATCCCTAAAACAAATACAAAAGGAACGAAATGGAAGATAGAGAATGCCTTAGGATAAACATGACTTACCTTACCAATCCAATATCCGTTCGAATATTTTTGTTTTAACATTCTATTTACTGTTGGTCTAGTATATTGGTACGATAGTATATCGTTGCTATAACGAATTTTATAACCATTTTTTCTAATTCGATAATGCAGTTCATTGTCTTCAACACGACCTACTTTTTCATCTAGTAGTCCAATCTTATCAAATATTTCCTTTTTGTACATTCCTTGGAAAACTGAACTTACATAACGTTTAGAAGTTTGTTTACGGTAATTCGCTATTCCACTACCAAACATATTTTCCTCAACCAACAATAATGTCTTACTTAAATTATCTTCATTCTCAATAATGTTAGGTCGCGGGCCCCCGCAAACGTCTTCTCCACTCTCGATAACTTTAACATTATTCTCAATAAAATTCTCGGTAATATGTGAATGGCAATCTACTTTAAGGATACATTCTCCTCTTGCAGCTTTTATACCCACATTCATACCAGCTGACAATATTATCTTAGGATTTTTCAACAATACTACATCATAAAAATCATGGTTACTAGCTTTAAAATCTTCTAATATTTCCCAGCTTTTATCTTTTGACATCCCATCTATAAATATTAATTCTATCTTATTGTGATCATATGTCTGATTCTTAAAATCTTCTATTAATCTTGGTAAAAACTTTTCCTCATTTAAAAGTCCGATTACAACCGAAACTAACATAATTATCTCCTTTATCAAAAAGGAAGCTAGATTATAATACTAACCTAGCCCTTCCTTTCTTATCTATCTTTTCTTCCTAATTTTTCATTAGCGCTAAACATTATACTCGCGATAGACTCACCCCAATATGGTGCAGTCGCGTAGTTAACATTCATACCGCTTGCTTTGTTTCCTAAGTATGCTCCGTTAGCTGGGTATCCCGATTTGTGTAGATACTTAGAATTAATCCAACGTGCAGCTCCCATAATACCACTATCTACATCATCAAATTTAGTCGCAGAAGTATATGGTGTATCATCGTATGCAGAAATTCCAAAGAAGTTATTTTTATCTTTAGCGATTTTACTTCTTCCCCAAGCACTTTCTAAAGCACTGTGTGCCACTAGGTATAAAGCATTAACTCCATATCTTTGTTCAGCAGCTTTAAATGTAGCTCCTTTACCAGCTAATTTACTATCATTAGCTCCCATTAAGCTGTATAGTCTATTAATATCAGCCGCAGTATAGTTCGTTCTAGATTTTAAATTAGAAAATTGGAATGGGTGATCTAATTTGAATGTTCCGAAGTTAATACCATCTGCTGAATAATATGATTTACCAACTTGCATATTCGCATTGTGATAAGCAACCATTACTTTAGTATATGGAGAATATCTGTGATAAACATATTTTCCATCACTTACGTAATCTGGGATGAATGTATCATTAGAGTCGATTGCAGTTACTTGACTAGCGTTAACATATCCTTTAAGTCCCGCTACTTGAACAGGGATTCTACCATTCGCAGTAGATCTGTTATCTCTAAATAATACTGTATCTTTAGAAACATGAGATAAGATACGGCCATTCGCATCATATACAGGGATATATAAAGATTTTACTTTGTAATAACTTGAATAGTTTATACCGTGGCCTGCATTTTTCACCCATGCTCCTGAACTATCCACATAATAACGCCCATTATCTACCCATGAGCTTATTGCCATTTTTCCATCGGCTCCTACCCAGTACGTGCTGCTGATCCATTTATTACGAGCTAGTGCTCCATTTTCATAATAATACCAAGTACTTCCTTCTTTTACCCAACCTTGTTTTTTCACTTCAGCTGGTTTTGGTGTTACAGGTTTTACTGCTTCTGGTTTCTTAGCATTTTTATCCCAAACTCCGTTAGCTCCTACGTAGTAACGTCCACCATCTACCCATGAGCTTGTTGCCATCTTACCATCAGCTCCTAGCCAGTAGCTTCCTACCCATGCATTTCTAACGATTTGCCCTTGGTGATAGAAGTACCATGCTCCACCACTTTGAACCCAACCTTGTTTTTGTGCTACAGCTGGTTTCGGTGTTACAGGTTTAGCTGCTGCTGGTTTTTGAGCACCTTTTACCCATGCTCCGTTTGCATCTACATAATAACGTCCGTTATCCACCCAGGCGTTTGTTACCATTTTTCCATCGGCACCTAGCCAGTAGTTTCCTGCCCAAGCGTTTCTTGTTAATGCTCCATTTTGGTTATAGAAGTACCAAGCATTTCCAGTCTTAACCCAACCTTGAGCTGCTAGTGCATCACTACTAGCTACTGTGTTCACAGCGATTGGTGTAGCTAATACTGTTAGTACTCCTAATCCTAATTTTAATCTATTTTTTGTCATAATATATTCACCTCAAAAAATTCCACGTTTATTTAAATTGCATTACTTATTTTACAATAATTAATACTTTATTTCAAGAAATTATAGGTTATTTTTCTTGTTATTTTAAAAGTAAAGAAGTTGCCAATTCATCGACAACTTCTTTACTTAATTACCTATTTATAATATTCTACAATTCCGTCAACAATACCATTTGCTAGACGTTCTTGATATTCATTTGTTTTAATTTTATTACGCTCTTCTGGGTTATCTATAAATCCTAATTCAACTAGAATTGATGGAATAGAAGTTTCACGAAGAACTGTGAATGAAGCACGTTTAACCCCTCTATCATTTGCACCAGTTTGATACAATAGATTTTGTTGTACTTTATTAGCTAATTTTCTACTTCTTTCTAATCTCTCAGGATTATTATGATTTTCTTTATTTATCTTAGGCACTCTATCAGCAGTTGCTTGATAGTAGTATGTTTCAATACCACGTGCAATACCACGTCCACCAGCATTAAAGTGAATACTTAATAACATATCCGCATTAGCTTTATTAGCTTGATCTGCACGATCTACTAAATCTACATCTTTATCAACATTTCTACTCGTTAATACTGTATATCCTAAAGATGCAAGTTTACTACTTACTTTATTATATACACTGAGGGTTAAGTCTTTTTCTCTTACTCCACCGCTTACTGCCCCTGAGTCACTTCCACCATGTCCTGGATCTAGGAAAATAGAACGTTTTGTATTTTTATCTTTAGATGCATCTTTCACCCACGCTCCATTAGCATCAACATAATAACGTCCATTGTCTACCCATGCATTAGTTGCCATCTTACCATCTGATCCTAACCAGTAGTTTCCTGCCCATTTATTACGAGCTAGTGTTCCATCTTCATTGTAATAGTACCAAACATTGTTTTCTTTTTTCCAACCTTGTTTCTTCTCAACTGGTTTTGGCGCTTCTGGTTTTTTAACGTTTTTGTCCCAAACTCCATTTGCACCTACATAGTAACGTCCATTGTCTACCCATGAGCTTGTTACCATTTTTCCATCGGCTCCTAGCCAGTAGCTTCCTACCCAGGCATTTTTAGTAACTTGACCTTGGTAATAGTAGTACCATGCGCTTCCTTCTTTTACCCAACCTTGTTTCTTCTCAACTGGTTTTTCGGCTTCTGGTTTCTTAGCATCTTTTACCCATGCTCCATTAGCTCCTACATAATAACGCCCATTATCTACCCATGAGCTTATTGCCATTTTTCCATCGGCTCCTACCCAGTACGTGCTGCTGATCCATTTATTACGAGCTAGTGCTCCATTTTCATAATAATACCAAGTACTTCCTTCTTTTACCCAACCTTGTTTTTTCACTTCAGCTGGTTTTGGTGTTACAGGTTTTACTGCTTCTGGTTTCTTAGCATTTTTATCCCAAACTCCGTTAGCTCCTACGTAGTAACGTCCACCATCTACCCATGAGCTTGTTGCCATCTTACCATCAGCTCCAAGCCAGTATCTTCCTACCCATGCGTTTCTTACTACATTTCCTTGGTAATAGTAGTACCAAGCTCCTCCACTTTGTACCCAACCTTGTTTTTGTGCTACAGCTGGTTTTGGTGCTGCAGGTTTTTGAGCTCCTTTTACCCATGCACCATTTGCATCCACGTAATAACGTCCGTTATCTACCCATGCATTTGTTACCATTTTCCCATCGGCACCTAGCCAATAGTTCCCTGCCCAAGCGTTTCTTGCTAATACTCCATTTTGATTATAGAAGTACCAAGCATTTCCAGTCTTAACCCAACCTTGAGCTGCTAATGCATCACTGCTAGCTACTGTGTTCACTGCGATTGGCGTAGCTAATACCGTTAGTACTCCCAATCCTAATTTTAATTTATTCACTTTCATAATAGTTCCTCTTAAATCCTTCTAAAATAATTCTGTTTACATAAATACATATCTTATTATTCTATTATAAATCTAATATTTTTTCAAAGGAATACCATGGTTGTAACATAATCTTAATATTAGTCACATATTTATTGACACTTACATATACTTCCGATAAAATGAATATATAAAATTATAGGAAGGACTCGTTTTTTACGAGAAAATTACACTATGACTAAAAAAATACTAGTAACTGGTGGAGCTGGATTTATCGGGTCTCACACTTGTATAGAATTATTAAACAATGGAAATGAAGTAGTTGTCGTGGACAACTTATATAATGCAAACAAAAAAAGTTTAGAAGTAGTAGAAAGAGTTACAGGAAAAAAAGTAACATTCTATGAAGCTGATATTCGTGATGAAGCAAAATTAGACGAAATCTTTGAAAAAGAAGGAAATATTTTTGGAGTTATTCACTTCGCTGGATTAAAAGCTGTAGGTGAATCTTGCCAATTACCTTTAAAATACTACGATAACAACGTAGCAGGAACTACAACACTATGCCGTGTTATGGAAAAACACAACTGTAAGAACATTATCTTCAGTTCTTCAGCTACAGTATACGGAGATCCTCACGCATTACCAATTAAAGAAGACTTCCCACTATCTGTAACTAACCCATATGGACGTACTAAACTAATCTTAGAAGAAATTCTAGGAGATGTTTATGCAGCTGATAATGAATGGAATGTTGTATTACTACGTTACTTCAACCCAATCGGAGCACACGAATGTGGAGATATCGGAGAAGATCCAACAGGAATTCCAAACAATCTACTTCCATACGTAATGCAAGTAGCTGTTGGTAAATTAGAGAAAGTTAATGTCTTCGGTGATGATTTCGATACACATGATGGTACTGGAGTTCGTGACTACATCCACGTAGTAGACTTAGCTCGTGGTCACGTTGCTGCCCTTAAAAAATTAGAAAAAGGTAGCGGACTAACTAAATACAATCTAGGAACAGGAGTAGGATACTCTGTATTAGATATTATTAAGAGTGCTTCTGCTGCTGTTGGTCGTGATCTACCTTACGTTATCGCACCACGTCGTGCAGGAGATATCGCTGCATGTTACGCAGACGCTTCAAAAGCTAAAGAAGAACTTGGTTGGGAAGCACAGTACGATGTAAAACGTATGTGTGAAGACTCATGGAGATGGCAAAGTAAACATCCAAATGGATTCGCTGACTAAGACCTATTAATAAATACTATAAAAAAACTCGGGGTTGGATTTTTCCAACTCCGAATTTATTTTATAATCATAAATTTTTAAACCAATAAAAATAAAAAACAAGGCTGTGAATTTCTTCACAATCTCGCTTTTATTTATATACTACCATAAATGGACCACCCGCAGAATTGTCCTCTAGTTCCATACTACGTTGATCCCAAATATCATCAACGTTGTACCATTTATTCGTTCTTTCTGGATTATCTGGATCTATCGCAAGAGTTTTACCATTTTGATAACCACTTAGAACTATTGCATGTGTGCTATAACCCTTTACAAAAATTCCATGACCTACAGCACCATAGACAATATTTCCATTTTGCAATGCAGCTTTTAAATCATCTTTAGAATTAACAACACGATAGTTACAACCCCAATGTTCAATAGCCGCAACAGCTCCAAGACTAGAAGTCCCAGTGAACAAGGTATTCATCTCCATAGATGTATCATAAATATAATCTGCGACCTGAACAGGTGTAACATTCTCCTTTAGACCAGAAATAATCATCGATAGCGATGTAGGAACGCAACCTGTAGTCTTCATATTAGAGATACCATATCTCTTAGAACTCCATCTCGCATCCGCTTGATAATATTGTGGAAGTTTTACAGGTTTTACAAAATCTTTAGATTTTTCATCGTAAAGATGATTTATACTATCTTCATTAGAGAAATATTCCCATTTACCTTGCTGATCTTTTATCCAATCAGCCTTAACATGTCCTGTTCCAGTTAGTAATAAGCTACCTACTAGAAGAACACTAATACCTTTTTTCATAAACCTGTCACCTCCATTTTTTCTAATAATTTTACTTTAAATTATACTATTTTTAATAAATAAAAACAAATGAGAGAAACTCAAAAGTCATAATTTCATAGAAATTAATTTTTTCGAGTTACCTCTCATAAATATATATTCGAAAATCTATCTAAGATATTTTAAATATTATCTCTTTACCAATTTTTATTTAGATATTCAGAGTAAATTTACTATATCTTAATACGCCGGTCTTGCATAACCTTTAATGTAGCTAGAGTTCCAGTTATAAGTTTTTCTGTTTACTTTTGTCTTCGCAGTACTTCCTGCATATAATGCAGAGTTACCTTCGATAGTAGTGATTACACCGTTATTTACTGATTCAACGATACCGATGTGGTCTGCCCAACCTCCACCGTCCCAGTCAAATGTAACGATGTCTCCCACTTTAGGTTGAGTTCTTCCTTTCCAGATACCTTTTTTCTCCATGATACCGATATGACGTTGAACACCACATTCTCTACCGATAAGGTCACTTAGTCCTGCTTGTTGGAATACTGTTGTAACAAAAATATCGCACCAGTCATCATCATACGTCGCAGTGTATCCTACTGGTTTTGGATCTACAGAGTTATACGCATCAACGATTTTCTTGTGTTCTCTTGTTCCTGTTTCAACACCCATATATTTACGAGCAATATCAAGAACTCTATTTAGGTTAGTATTGTTAGTTGGATTTTGAACCCAAGCTCCATCACTTCCAACAAAGTAACGGTTGTTATCTACCCATTTATTTGTAGCCATTTTACCGTTAGCTTCTAGCCAATAGTTTCCTGCCCAAGCATTTTTAACCATTTGACCTTCTGCATTGAAGTAGTACCATGTGCTTCCACTCTTAACCCAACCAGTATGTTTACCTGTTGGAACTGGATCTTCTTTTTTCTTATCTTTATCCCAAGCTCCATTAGCTCCTACATAGTGACGGCCATTATCTACCCATGCGTTAGTAACCATCTTACCATCCACACCTAACCAATAATTTCCTTGCCATTTATTACGAGCTAGTGTTCCATCTTCATTGTAATAATGCCAAACGTTGTTTTCTTTTTTCCAACCACGTTTTTTCTCTTCTGATTTCTTATCTTCTTTTTTCTTATCTTTTTCCCAAACTCCATTGGCACCTACGTAATGACGATCGTTGTCTACCCATGAGTTTGTCGCCATTTTTCCGTCAGATCCTAGCCAATAACTTCCAAGCCAAGCGTTCTTAACCATTTGTCCTTGGTGGTAGTAGTACCATGAGTTACCTTCTTTTTTCCAACCTTGTTTTTTCTCTTCTGGTTTTTTAGCATTTTTATCCCATACTCCATCAGCACCAACGTAATAACGACCATTATCTACCCATGAGCTTGTCGCCATCTTACCATCAGAACCTAACCAGTAGTTTCCTTGCCAAGCATTTCTAACCATGATTCCTTGGTTATAGTAGTACCACGTGCTACCTTCTTTTAACCAACCATTTTTCTTCTCAGCTGGTTTTGGAGCTTCTTGTTTTTTAGCATTTTTATCCCATACTCCATTTGCACCTACATAGTAACGTCCTCCGTCTACCCATGTATTCGTTGCCATTCTACCATCAGAACCTAGCCAGTAGCTTCCTACCCAAGCATTTCTAACGATATTCCCTTGGTAATAATAGTTCCACGCTGAACCATTTTGTACCCAACCTTGTTTCTTAACTTCTGGTTTTGCTACAGCAGTTTTTTGTGCACCTTTAACCCAAAGTCCATTACTTCCTACGTAGTAGCGTCCGCCATCTACCCAAGCGTTAGTCACCATTTTCCCATCGGCTCCTAACCAATAGTTTCCTGCCCAAGTATTTCTCGCTAATGTTCCATTTTGATTGTAGAAATACCAAGCACTTCCAGTCTTAACCCAGCCTTGTGCAGCTAGAACGTCACTACTAGCTACTGCATTCACGGCTATTGGTGTAGCTAATACCGTTAATACTCCTAATCCTAATTTAAGTTTATTTCTTCCCATTTTTTATAGTCCTCTTTACTCATTGTTATGCATTGATAATTATACCATAGTTAAGCTATTTTTAGAGTTACAATTAGATTATTTTTTATTACATCTATATTACAAAAAAGCAATAAATATTATTCCTTAATCAGAATAATAAAAAAGAATGGAGATTATCTCTCACATTCTTCTTTCAGTATTTCTTCTAATTTATTATAGTCTTTAACACTATCAATTTCATAGATGCTATTAGGTTCTAATTCTTCTACATAAACATCTAGTTTCTCGATATTATCTTTAACCATATTATCCCAGTACAAGTTCATGAACTCATTACTTTCATAAGCTTTATCAATAAAACTCACGATTTTCTCTGCAGTTTCTTTATCCCAGAAAGATACCCCACTAAGGATTCTTCCAGCTTTACTATCTACGATAATATCTTGAACTTTATAATCATCACCGTAGATTAAGAACCATTCATTCTCGCAATCTTCGCGGTAAACGCTGAAATATGTTGAACGATCAATATCAGCTCTAAACATATTTTTGAATAAATAGTTATCAGCATCGATTACATAGCTATCCGCTAATTTTTCCTTAACTAAGTATAATGAGTAGAAGTTATTATACTCAGCGTATTTATCGTTAAACACTAACTCTACATTATACTTTTCTTTTAAATAATCGAATTGTTCATGTAAATATCCAACAACTACGATTATTTCATCTATTCCTTTTTCTTTTAAAAATTCTATTTGGTACTCTACTAATGGCTTATCTTTAACCTTTATCAAAGCCTTTGGAGTATTATCCGTCATTGGTCTAAGACGCGTTCCTAAACCTGCAGCCAATATAATTGCTTTCATTATCTATTTGTTACTCCTCTCTAACAATAACATAAACACCTAATATGATAATAATAGATGTAATCACTAATTGTAAATTTACCTCTAATGCGACAAAAATCATAGAGAATAATATTGTCCAAACAACATAGCTAACATTAAGTCCTGTTGCCTTCGCCGGTTCTAATCTATTAATAGCCATATAGTATAATATATAAGATACCATATTACTAACTACGAAGAAGACAATAAGCCCCCCGAATTTCACATCAAGGCTCGTCTCGATTCCTAAACCATTGAATGAAATTATTACTAAATACGCTAAAAATGATGTAACCTGACGAATTAATAAAGTCTCAAGCTCATTTAAATTATTTTTCATCGCATACGAACTAAGAACACTCTCACTCCCCCAAGCAACTGCACAAATTAATGCGAACATAAACCCAAGGTAAAATGATTCAACCTGTTCACTCTTATAACTTTGAATAAAAATACCAACAATAATAAGCGCAATCCCTAAAATTGTTTTTGAGGAAACTTTATTTTTTAAAAATATAACGGCTAGTATTACCGATACAGCAGGATAAATTGCTGTAATCGAAGATGTCAACCCACTTCCTATATACTTCACCGCATATAGATTACATTGCATTCCAATAGGTCCCGCAAGCAGCGCACCTACAATAACACTGACACTTTTTATATTCGTAAAAATCTTGAAATTAATTCTTTTATACTTAACTAAAATAATCACCAGTAGAACAAAAATACTAATAAAATCGTGGATAACCGCAACCGCAAAAGGCGAAATATTATAAAGTGAAAATATATACGCACTTATCGCAAGACCTAATCCCCAAAATAAACCTGATAATAAACCTGCCGATACGCCTATTTTATTCTTCATAACTTTCTACATACTCTTTCAAATTTTTTAGTGCTCTTAAATATCTGTCTTTTCCATAAGATCCAAAGTCTGCACCTTGTTCTTCTTTATAAATAGTCCACAGACTCCACAAGAAGTCCTGTAATATTTTATAAATCATAATCTTAGCCACGCTAACCGGAGTATCTTCACTGAAATACGCTTTAAAGAATTCTCCTTCTTCAGCTTTTCTGAAGTTAGACTCTAAGAAAAGCGCCGCTAAATCCCACATAGGATCATTCATCGCAGAATATTCCCAGTCAATAAGGTAAACACGACCAGTCTCATCTTCGATGAAATTCTCAGGTACAAGATCAATATGACAAGATTTTCTATCAACACCAATCTCTTCTAGATGGTTTTGTAAAGAAAGTACCTTCTCCCTTATCTTCTCATAATAAGGATAACTGATATCACCTTCAATCAGACTCTCATATTTTTTAATCTCATCGAAGACTCTAAATTCACCTTCAAGAACCTTCCCAGAGCTATGTACTTTTTTTAGAATATTCGCAACTTCTTCTTTCTTTGCTTTTAGGTAATGCGCATCAAAAGTTGTCGCATTCTCAATATATTCATTTACCTTTATTCCAGATTCAATATCAAAGATATAGTTTTTCACATCCAAGCCTAGATCAGCAAGATTTGCAAGATTATTTTTCTCCGCAATCCTATTGATTAGCTTATCAGTCCCTTTACCAAAGAACTTAACTATATACTTGTTACTCGTAGTCTCAACTAGATAATTACTATTTGTCATACCACCGAGTTGTTCTACTTTTACTACTTCCTCAGATTCAGTAAGTAGTTTTTCTATTTTACTTTTTATTAGTTGTTTCAATGTAAAGCCTCTTTTCTACATTACAATATTACTTACCATTATAACATAAAATCAGATAACTCATAGTATTTTTACTATAATTTTTCATTGATAATAAAAAAGAGAATGACTCAAACATCACGATTTCAAAGAAATCAATTTTGTTGAGTCACCCCCTAATCCTATTTCTAAAATATATTAAACAGCTTTCATAATATTCTTTTCAAGAATAATTATTAATTTTTTTATATAATATGCAGAAACAATACTAACAAATAACACAACAATTGTATAAAGTACATCATTTACATCTGATGAAACAAAAAACTTACCAAGATAATGCATAACTAAGCCATGAATCATATATATTTCAAATGATATATCTCCTAAAAAATCAAGATATTTATTCGAAAAGTTGAGTTTATTTGTCAACAATAAGAAATAAACTACAAAAATCATCGTACATAAGTTTCCAACTATTCCATAATAAACATATTTATTTGTAATCCCAATATTCTCCATAATAACTTCATAATGATGAAATGCGTACATTAGTATACTAAATGAAACAAGAAAAATAAAATAATTCTTCTCTAGAAGCTTATCTATAGAAACCCTATATTTCATCCAGAATACACCTAATAAAAATGCCATTATACTAACATATTCCCAATCTCCATGATTTTGATATGCTTTCCAAAAAATATAAACTAATGTCAGAAATACTAGTTTCAACACAGCTATTTTTGAATCTTTACTTTTAAAAGAAATGTAGAAAATAACATATAAAACTATTATACTGTTGATAAACCAACCATTATAAATTATATTGCTGTGATCTTTCCAGAATGATATGAAAAAGTCTACATTAACAACTTCCCCTAATGTCGCTCTATAAATCACATAAATGACTATAAAAACAAAAAATGGTATAAATATTCTAACTAATCTTTTCCTTAAGAAATTCTCCATATAAGTAGCATTGTTGCTATGCTGGAAATATAATCCATAACCAGACAGAAAGAAAAACAATGCAACAATATACCGTCCCATGTATTCAAAATTTGAAAAATTTTCACCAGTAGTAATTTTTTGAGAAATATGGTGAAAAATTATAAGTAAAGCTAAGAGTCCCTTTAGTGATTTAGTTGATTTATTACTTAAATAATCGACATCTGTTCTCGGTATAAGATAAACAAATAATGAAATTAGTAATAATATAAAAATATCCACCCTGTTCTCCTTTTTAACATCTAAAAAATATCCTTTAAATTAAAATTTATTCTCTTTAAAACACACATAAATATTTTCTAATTCTTCATCACTTAGCATTATAACATAAAATATGATAATTCATAGAAATAATATTACTTATTTTAATATTACAACATAAAAAGGTGACTCAGAAAACCATCTTAATAGTTTCATGAATCACCTAAATAATTTTATTCTATTATATCTCCCACTTAAACACTGTCTTAAAGGCAGTATTCAAGTCAGTTGCGAACACCCTATGAATATCTTTAATATTTCTCACGGGTTGCTCAAGTTCAATAATGTTCTTGAATCTTCTTTCGAATTTCTTATTACTAAGCATCTCAATAGCTTTTTCAAAGTCGATTCTACCTGAACGTGATGAACCTATTAGTGTTAATCCTTTTTCTAAGATATCACGTGTATTGATATTTACTTTGTATTCACTAACACCCATTAGTACTAAGCTTCCTTGTGGTTTGATGTATTTGATTAAGTCATTTATCGCATAACCACTACCATCTCCACCACAACATTCTACACCGTGGTCGAAAGTTAAGTCTTCAGGTATTTCATCAGTAATGTATCTTTCTTTAGCGAAACTGAACAGTTCTAATTTCTCCCAGTGGCGCCCTATTACGATTATCTCACACTCTGGCAGAGTGTAGTTTATTATGTTCGCCATAACATAAGCTAGGCTTCCATCACCGATTATCGCTATTCTATCTTTTCTACTGTGTGAATTCTTCAAGAATCTATCCATTGCGTGCATTCCTACACTTATAAACTCTGTAATAGCCGCAACAGAATCTTCCACACCCTTATAAGCTACTACTCTATCTTTAGGTAGCGCTACGAACTCTCTCATGAATCCATCAAAACCACTTGATAGGAAGTGTGTCCCTGGCATGTAGTTTTCATAGAATTCTTCGTCACTTTGTTTTGGTGGTTGGTTAGGTATCATTACTACCTTTTGTCCTATTTTATATGTTCCTGTAGGGTCTGCGATTACTATTCCTGCACATTCATGGATTAATGCCATAGGTAGTTTTTTAGCCAGTACCTTTGGATCTCTTTTCCCTTGATAGTATCTTTGGTCTGCGTGACATAGTGCCATATAGTTTGGACGGATGATGATTTTATCACCATCGTTTATATTCTCTTCGTTGTACTTTACATTAATAAATTTCGGTTTAATTAATTGATATATTTGATTTATCATATTATTCGTCCTCTAGCATACTCTTAGCTATCTTAAGGTCAGTTACTGTAGTTATTTTAATATTAGAGTATTCTCCCTTAGCTAGTGCTACTTTTTTCCCTTTTATAACGAATATCTTACACGCATCTGTAAGTATTTGTTTTTCTTCTTTGTCTAACGAGTTATATAGATTTAAGAAATCTAAACATTTGAAACTTTGAGGTGTTTGTCCTTGATAATAGTGAGCTCTGTTTGGAATGTTTGAAATGTATTGTCCATTAGTGCTTTCTACAATCGTATCAACAGCTTCTACTACTGTGTCAACAGCATCACTTTCTTTAGCTAGACGTATGTTATCTTTAATAATTCTAAGTGTAATGAATGGACGAACTGAATCGTGAGTTACGATAATATCCTCATCAGTTAAAGGTTTATATTCATTAATTCTATTTATGATATTCTCGATTGTTGTATTTCTATCAACCCCACCAGGTGTAATAATGATTCTATCAGAAAACGCTGAAACATATTGTTCCACTAAGTCTTCAGCATGAGATACCCAATCTTCATGAACACCGACTACGATTTTTTCGATTTCAGGCTCTAATAAGAACTTCTCAATTGTATGAATAAGTATTGGCTTTTTACCCAATTCTAGGAATTGTTTTGGCATATTGCTTATCCCCATTCTAGTTCCTGTTCCACCAGCTAATATTCCTGCGTATATCATTTTTCCGCTCCTTTAAAATATTGTAAAATTTGTTACTAATTATTATTAATTATAACATGAAAGGTTAGAATTTCAAAAAATATTGATAACCAATATTAATACAAAAATAGTTGAAATATAGAGATAAATTACGTATACTTATACTAGTAATAAAAATTTAGAAATCTCCTTTAATATTGGAGGTTCTCATATATGATGAGGAAATATAATGAAAGTAATAAAAAATTATTTATATAATCTTTCGTATCAAATTTTAACGATAATATTACCGATAATAACAGTTCCATATGTTACGAGAATTTTCACTAGTGAAGCTTTAGGTAATTATGTATTTTATAATTCTATAGTGAGTTATTTCTCTTTATTTGCGATGTTAGGTATTGGTGTTTATGGTACGAAGCAAATAGCCGCTGCAAGTGACGTGAGTAGTACATTTTGGAATATTTATGCGATTCAGCTTATCGCAAGTATATTAGCCATTTCTGTCTATGTAATAGTGGTATTTAGTATCCCACAGATGGGAGGCATAATACCATTAATAGTAGGGATTACTCTGTTCGCGAAGATGATCGATATCTCATGGCTATTCTCAGGAAAAGAAGATTTCAAAAAAATAACTATAAGGAACACAGTTGTTAGGGTTATTGGAGTAATCAGTATTTTTACATTTGTTAAAAGTAATGATGACTTATATCTTTATGTATTTTTAATTGTTATCTTTGATTTCTTAGGACAGTTCGTAATGTGGGTTCCTGCGAAAAAATTTATAAAACGTCCTTCATTTAATACGAACATAATTAAGAAAAACCTGCATCCTATTGCATTGCTATTTTTACCACAAGTAGCGATATCACTTTATGTTGTATTAGATCGAACTTTACTTGGACTGCTAGGGTCATACTCAGATGTTGGGATTTATGAACAAGGTCAAAAATTAATTAGCATACTTCTTAAAGTCGTTAGTTCATTAGGAGTTGTAATGTTACCGAGGGTTGCGAATCTTCTTTCAGAAAGAAGAGATAAAGAAGCACAAAATATGGTGAAATTCTCATTTATTTTATATAACCTTATAATATTCCCAATGATATTTGGACTTATTGCGGTGAATGAGGTATTCGTTAAATTATTCTTAGGACAAAACTTCCAAGATGTTAAGTATGTTCTGTACGTTATCGTGTTTAACATTATGTTTGTAGGTTGGACGAATATCCTTGGATACCAAGTATTAGTAGTAAGAAATAAAAACAAGGAATTTATGCTTTCGACAACGATTCCTGCATTTGTCAGTGTGGTTGTTAATATTGCAGTTATTCCATTTTTCGGATA
>ERZ772910.712-NODE-712-length-18545-cov-3.368632_pt1 | contig 18545 bp, 19 predicted proteins | sample MGYA00511357_ERZ772910 | MGnify/ENA primary metagenome ERZ772910 (study PRJEB29015, sample SAMEA2738096) | human oral metagenome | biome: human oral; feature: human-associated habitat; material: saliva | place: China | collected 2193 ... | reverse complement strand
ACGCGGCCTGCGTCTTAGACGGCGTAAACGGGATACGCTGCGCCACCTTACGGACTACCATCACAACTCACCCCTATCAATCACCAATCGTTGATGTACTTTATCCGAAACCTACCCTTTTAATAGCGCCGATACTTTCCATACAGTAGATTGAAGCCCACTCCCGCGTCAGCGAACGACACGTGAACGTTGTACAATACAACCGGCAAACGCGAATACTCTCTCCCACGCAAGAAAGGCGACCAATGACAACCCTCAACCTTGACGACGCCCTCGAAAACGTCACCAGCGCAACCTACCGGCGCTGGACCGAGCACACCACGCCCTCGGGCGCGCGGTCACGCCGACGCTTCCAGGAATCTACCACCACCATTTACCCAGAGCAAATACGCTTCCTCGTTAACAATCCACAGACGGGCGAGAAACGACGACACGTAGGCGGCACACCGCTCCCCACACGCATCGTCGTCGAAAGCCACAAAGACACGCGCCGCGTGTCCGCACTCGAATACCACAGCGAGGGACGCGCCAACCAGTAACGAGTAAGCCCCGCCGGAAACACGCTCCACAAGAGCGCCCGGCGGAGCTTCACCACACAAGCGCACACGCGCTCACAGCGGCAAGACAGGGATTCGAACCCTGGGCACCCAGTCGGGTGCTACGGCTTTCGAGACCGCTCGCTTCGTCCACTCGCGCACCTTGCCAACGCCACCACAATAGCACTCGTCCCCGCTACGCGCAAACACGGTGGCGGGGACGAAGCATCGCGGACAGTCAACCGCCCACGCGAGTTAGGTCACTTGTAACGCAACACAACCGGAAGCGCACCGTCATCCGACAGAGCCTCCTGCAAACCAGCATCGGTAAAACGATCACCGCCACCGCTCGTCCACATGTAACGGTCAGTAACATCGTCATAGTGGCGGAACAACACATCACCATTGAAGGCAAGCAGCGAACCAGCGGGAATCTGGCTCAACTTCGTTTCAACGACGCAACCGTCGGGGGAATGTCATCATGCGAATCGTACCAGCAGCCATTTTTCTTCCTCTTTCCATACATGCCAAGACTAAGCGGCGGAATCCCGCCCGACACCATCTACTATACCACATGCGGCGCGTAGACGCACGACATGCTACCCGACACGACAGCGAGGCTACGGGACGTTACGCCGCGTATGCTCCCACAAGAAAACGCCTCAACACGCCCACAACCGCCCACTCAAGCTCAACAACGCGCCACGCCCGCGAGAACCACCCTGTACACGCCGCTGACGGCCTCGCAAGCGCGAAATGTGTACTGGGAGGGGTGGGCGTGCGAAAGGCCGCGAGAAGAGCTTACAGCGAATCTACCGTATCGTCGGCACCCTCCGCGACCTCGCCCACGCCCTCACTGTCCGCCGCATCCACGTTGGCCCTCGATACGTCTACGCGCTCAACGCCCGCACGCTCAGCATCCACCACACTCACACCCCGCATCTCCAACTCGCGCCGCAACACACTCAACATCGCACCCACGTCAACGGCCTGACGCGAACCCGCACCATAACGCGCCTCCACATCAGACAGGCGCTCAACGAACGACACCGGAACGCCATCTGGCCCACACATCATGTCAGCCGTATTCACAATCAGCAACAAGTCACTCATCGTGGGCACATCAGGGTCACCATGAGAGCGCACAGCATCAGCGAACGACGCGCCAGCATCGCCCAGAATCACACCGCCCGCCTCAGCGTGATCGAGCTGCGTCGGCGCAAACGCGTACCCCGCGTCATGACACCACCCGGCCATATACGCCACACGCGCAGACTCCTCACCATAACCAAACACATCACGCGCCAACCAGTAACACTTGTACGCAACAGAGCGAGAATGAAACAAACGCGCATCAGACACGCCAACAAAACCATCAACAAAACGAACACGAACAGACGCTAATAAACGCCTCATAAACGAACAAAACAAACACGAACAGGCGCGAAACGCATACAATACCCGCAGCGCATCTGCCACCGCAGGCGTGCTAACCAAATGCACCTTGCCCCTACGACAACAATAGACGCGCACCGAACAGCATCGCCGCGCGTAACCGGGCACACCACAACAGAGCGACGGGGCGCTCCCACACGAGAGACACCCCGCCACACACTCAACTAACTGCCGCCCCGCGTCAGCGGCGGCGGCTCGACACCATCACACGCCGCCGCGACCACCGGACTCAGACAGCACGACAGCAACAGAAGAACCCGCCTCACGAATAGTCGCCCGCGACTCCTCGAACCCAAACGAGCCGCCCGACTTCTCCAAAGTCACCGACGCACCCTCAACAACGCGATAGGAAACCACGACATCACCGTCATAGCACCTAATGGCGAGAGGACCGGGACGCGAGCCGCCATGAGTGTTCACCTTACTATCGCCCACGATATAACAGTTGCCAGACAGCGTGGACGATTCGACGCCATTCGTATCGTACACCGTCACCGTGTTCACATTCTCACTCCACGTGAGCGCCCTCTCAACATCTTCAATCAGCGGATTAGGAACGAGGAAATAGTGAATCAGGAGCACAGCAATAACAAACAAAACCACGCGCACCATAAACCTACGCAGCTCCTCGCGTTCCGTCAACGGCTCACCCTCATCAGAAAACTCGCGCATGGGGACGACAACAGGAAAAACCATCATCTAACTAGACCTCCCATAAGGACACAACAGGCGGAATCATCCGCCACTCACACCAGTTTACCATCACTCAGAGGGAAACGCTCGTTCAACGCGCGCTCGCACTCCACCGCCTCATCCAAACCCCCAACACGACCCGCCATACTCGCGCACCCTTGCAGCCGCCTCATCCGCACCCATCTCACCGTTGCTCCCGGTGAACCGCAGCGCGTAAGCGAACCCGCCATCCTCACGCCAATCCACATGACGCAGCATCGGACACTCACCCACAGAAAAGCCACGAACGACACTCATCGGGAACTCGAAGCACACCGTCGGATGCGCGCCATCACCGTCAGGCGCACCCAGCATGAAAATCGTCAACACGCCGCGCCCCACAGTGACACTACTCACGATGCCCTCGGCACTGAGAGCATCCACATCCACAGCACATCCTCGCTCGTGACGGTGACAACCACGCGCTGACGGCGCTTCCTCGCCTCACCAAACGCGTCCACTTCACGCACCACGCTCACGCGCGGACACTTACACATGTCATCAGCCAACGGAATAAGCTCGGAAACGTGGCCGCAACACACCCACACCCAACACGCCAACAAGCGCCAAACATCTACACATGTAGACACGAGGGGCATTAGCGTGATACACTGTGTATGTACCAACGACAAACACCACCACAAACAGAAAGCCCCCATCATGCAGACCACTATTCTTTTCAACACGCCCATGAGGGTTGACAGCATCTTCCAGAGCGCAAGCGTCATTGGGCTCCAAGAGCACGGCAACATCCACAACACCGTTCTCGTGCGCATCGACGTGAACCCCTACGCGCCCCACATCGCATGCGCCACCGACCGCACCGACTACATTGCCATCAACATCGACAAGAACGGCACAGTTTACGGCACCACTACCGACGGCAAGCGTGTTTCCCTCACCAAAACACCCTACACCACACCCGAGAGCGCCACACTCACGCAAGTGGGCGAAATGTGGGTCGGCTCCCGCTACCACTTCTACGCCGACGAGGACACCACCTTCACCGACGAAGAAACCGGCGAACAGGTGGACATCAACAGCGACGACATTGACACCGCCTTCACCGTAGGAGCCACCATCACCATGCGTGATAGGTACACGCCCGTCACCGTGCGCCGCACAGGCGAACGCTCATACAACATCAACGGGTACGAAACAGACCACTCCGGCGCACCATACGACGCGCAGGATGCGCTCGACTTCATCTTCAAATGGTACGGCGCAACCACGCGCCACACCATCACCCGCCCATAGCGGATATAGGCGCGCAAGGCGCTACCAGCGGGGCGTAACCTTTCACGCGATTGGTTGCGCCCCGTACTCTGTTTACGAGCACAAAAACAGATAGTTAAAAATTAAAGTACCTCGCGCTCCGGGTGGTCCGAAAGGACCGTGTGTTAACAAAGGGAAAGTCAGGCGGTTGGCTTGGTGCCGAGTGAAAAAGGCGCGGCTGAGCAGGAAACTACGACGATGCGCTAGGCGCATGGCCGGGTATTGATAGGCGAAAAGGCGCGGCTTGGCAATCAACTACGACGATGCGCTAGGCGCATGGCCGGGTATTGATAGGCGAAAAGGACGAGCCGAACATACCCCCCCACCCCCCAACCTTCTACATCTAGTCAATAATGACACGGGGAAAATAAGCACACAACACACCCAAGGGCACCCAACCACCAACCCACCCCACCCAAAAACCAGCCACAACCACACCCAACACGTCCACACATGTAGACAAAACGCGGCCGGAAACACCCCAAAAACAGACGAAAACACGCGAACAGCAAACACGAAAACCCCGCACACCACACGGGTGCCAGGGAAACCAACAACCTATCCAATTCTCACTCGCCAGCTGAGCTGGTCAGCTACGCTCGCAGTACCCAACCATCAGGCTTCGGCACCACGCCAACCCCACCACCAGTGGACGCGGCAGACACGCCAGCAAGGACGCGCATCACCAGAGCACACACCAAGCCTCCATTCGCGCGCGCACGGCGAGAAGTCTCAACACAACCCCACACAGCAAGAACCGCAGCCGCCAAACGAGCAGCCCACTCGCCCGCGTCAACACCAGCAGGAACAGCGGCAGCGTCAGCAGCAATAGAATCAACCAAACCGGACAGCGACGCAAGACGCTCACCAGCCAACACAGCCAGCTCACCCTCACCCATACCAGAAAGACGCCCCCGCGCGTAGTCCGTCAAGAACACGCCCGCGCCCGGCTTAGCCTCACCAAACCCCACAGCAGCCAACAACAGCGCACGCTCAGCGGCCCCCACTACATCGGAGCGCACACCAGCCAACACGTCAGCCTTCACGCCGCCAGAAGCAGCCAGCAGGTGACCGCCATCAAACGCAAGCAAATAGTCCTGCGCCTCACACAACCCAGCCAAAAGGCCACGCACCTGACGAATCAGAGACACGCCAGACTCGACGCCGCCATTGATCGCACAAGCAGCCGCACCAGCAAAAGACTCAAACCACTGACGGCCCCTGCCACCACACGTCACCCACGCGGCCGCGCCACCAGCATCCACCAGCGACACCGGCACAAACAAGCTAATACCACGCTCCCCGCTCTCGGGGAACGACTGACACATCACACGCGCAAAACGCTCATCCAACAGGAGAGGACTACCCTCAGCCACCAACACAAACACGGGAATAAACAACTCACGCTTTTTCGCGCTCACACCACCATCACGCAGCAAATGCGAGGGAGTCATAGCGCGATTACCGAACACCTCATCCGTGCGCTTCGCATACTCAGGCGTGCCAGGCGTGACGCCATCCCACGCCACGCGCGCCACATCACGACGCACAACCTCCACCATGCGCTGCGCGCCAGCCTTCGACGGACTCGACATCACCATATGCGGTGTAGGGATGCCCGCAACCACGCGAACACCCTCCACACCCTCAGCCGCCAAACGAGCCAACTCACAAATCGCCACCTGATGAGCGAACAACTCACGACCAGACACGGCCGCAGCCCGCGCCGCAGCCACAGCAACACCCACAGCAGACGCGCCACCCGCATTGGCAATACCAACCGCGCGCGAAAACTCGCCCACCAGCCTATCCAACACCGCTCGGTCGCGGGCGGCAAACACTCGCTCACCGTCAGCCACGCGACCAGCAGCCTCGTTACCAGCCACGCGCTCACGCCACGGACCACCCAACTTGTCCCACTCATCCAACGTGCGGCCACCAAAACGCACCAAGGCGTCAACACCCACAGACGGATTCAACGCGCACCCCTGCGCGAACTTCCCCGACAACATGGGAACCACAGTGGTACGTAGCGCCTCCACAGCTCGCAGAGTATCAGCGTCACGTAGTAGAAACTCGCCGCGAACAGAGTACACGCTCGCACGACCCACACCGCCAATAGGGGCACGCTGCTTCTCATCAAACGACAACACGCCCACACCACGCAAAAGCCGCATCGTCTGCTTCGCACGCTCATTCACAGACTTATCACACTGAGAAGCGCCACGCGCGTCACCAGCAGCCTTGGAAGCGTCACGCAACAGGGCGCGCAGACGCTCACGGCTACCGGACAAACGCCCCGTCGCGCCCTGCACACTGAGCATCCACAGGTACGCGAGCACAGCAGCCACATCACGCTTCGCGCGCGCCAGGTTCTCGCGCGTGCGCGCCGAGCGACGCTGCAAACCACGTTCACGCTCCTCCAAACATGCCCACGCTCGCTTCACGGCGCGCTCAACATCCAGTATCCCCTGTTCGCCTCGCGCTCCCAACTCCGCAAATCCGCTACGCGGCTTACCAGCCGTTGCAAGGAACGACTCGTCACCAACAGAATCGCCAACGGCGGCATCTGCGCCCGCGAACGCAGCAGACACGGAACGCTCGGTATCAGACGCGAACAGGCGCGACAACACGCGACGCACCACCAGCGACCACCCAACCACAAGCGCGTGAACACCATCCGTATCGCCCTCACGTGACAGACGCTCATACACAGCCTCCGCCACGCGCGGGGAAAGCTGAGACACGCGAACAGTACGCACACCCTTACCGGCAGCCGCGTCCTCGTCGGCTACGGCAACAACCACACCATCCGCGCCCTCAACGCGAACACCAGGGAACACGCGAGACAAGCGAGCAGCCTTACCCGCCGTCAGACGATGCGCAGACTCCACCAGAACCGGGTCACCATCAAACACCGGGTCACCCTCACGACCCTCAGCCTGCCCAGCGAGCTCGCGGTGAGCCTCCAACACATCCAGCACCGCATAAGAAATGGTAGCACCGCTAGTGCCCATGTTCGACAGCATCCACACCACGCGATCAACGAACGGCACCAAGCCCTCAGCCATCGCCTCAGCAAACGTCACCGTACAAAAACGCCACGAACGCGCGAAATCAACATCATCCTTACTACCGGCGCGCGTCAAGCAGCCAACAGCATCCGCCCACTTGTTACCGAACGTGAACAAATCGCGGCCCGACGTGTCATTAAACAAACCCAAAGACTCCGCGACGCGCACAACGCCCAGAGCATCCACAACGCCCACGCCGCGCCCAGCAACCCGGTACCGGCGAGACTTAAACGACTCCCGCTTACCCCCGCTTGCGTGGCGCTCACTCTCAGCACACGCCAAAGCCAACGTACGCTCACGCGACGCGCCATCAGAACCAGACCCCGCGTCTACGCCGCGCTGACCGCCCAACACCGGGAACCCAGCCTCAGCCGCAGCCACAACCACACTATCAGCCGACGCCTCGTCCAGCGCCTCATCCGACAAGAAAGAGGCGGCAGGTTCAACAGCGGAGAGCACCAGCTCCCACAACTCACCCACACCAGACAAACGCAGTTCGCCGCGCACCAACACCGCGCGCTGAACAGGCGACAGTGCGTCGCCCGCATACTCTCCCCACACGAGAGGATTCAAGAAACCATCGCACAACGCGAAACGAGCGTCCTCCACAGCGGCAACCAAATCACTAGGGCGACCCTCGACCGCCCCCTCGTTAACGAGGGCATACGCGCGGGACACAGCACTACACATGCGACGACGCAACACGTTCTCAGACACAAGAAGCAAACCCCACGGAGCACACTTGGTAGTAGCGCGCCCGGACACCACCAGCGCACGCACAGCGCCAGGCATAGCTTCCAACACACCCTCACGAGCAGCAATCGCAGCATCAGCATCCGACAGCGACACGCCTGGAACCAACAGCTCACGCAACACAAGCTCACTCAACCGACGAGCCGCAACGTCAGACAAGACGCCCACAGCCGGGAACACGCCAGCCGCGCGCGCCATAGCCTCACCGTCACCGCGCGCGTAAGCAGCCGTGTACTCCGACAACGCGCAGACCGCCGCGCCTTCACTCACACCACACAACACGTTATCGGGAACAATCACATTGTACAGCGCATCGTCGGGGTCAAGATGCTTGCAATCGTCATTAACACTACGCGCACCATCGGCGCGCACACCTGTTCGCTTATCGCCAGCTGACACGTCCACACGATCAGCCATTACAGTACCAACGGCATCGTTGACTTCGGCGGCGAACGCACGCAACACGCGACCGCCAACAGCCTTGTGGGCGCTGTTGGCATACAATACGCGACCAAACACAAGCCAGAGTAGCGGAAACTCATCATACAAACGCTCAGGAACAAGCAAAGGCGCGTGGCAGCCGCCAGAACCCGTGCGCGACACATACACGCGCGCCGCGCCCGTCAGGCCACGCATGAGCGACAGGAAAGCCATGCGGTCGCTATCGCGCTGAGTATCGCTCGCCTGATCGTGAAAGTCCAAGTCAAGATCAACGAGACCATGTGACGTAATAAGGAACTCACCGTCACCAGCCGCAGCCTCTACGCTCGGCTGGGAGGGCAAACCCGTGCGGATCACCATCTCGTCAGCGTCCACACGCACGCCCGTTTCACGCCACTTCGGCTTTTTCTCGCCAAAGTTCAACGGAACAAACGACCCCAACACCACCCGAGAGCCAGCAGCCGCCACGCCACGACGCAGAGAATCAGTGAAAGCATCGGAAGCGAAAGGCGCAACATCGCGCGACTCACCCACACTCATGGACGAGTTGTCAACAAACATCTCCGACATGAATGACCTCTCCTCGCTAACCACTTTTCACCCGAAACCTACAGAACCGCTCACGCGCGCGTACAACACGACCGCGCCGCCCCCCTACGACACAACAATATCGCAAGAGGACAGCGCGAGTCAAAACCTCACTAAACTATCAAGCTAGACCCCAGGCTCGACAAACCCCAAGTCCTCCCACGGAAGACCCAAGCGAATACACCGCGACCACACACGATCCCACGCCGGGCGGAAAAACGCACTGGACCTCCACGGATTATAATCGGCCCAGCCCCCGGCTTTCTGCGCCAGGTCAGCTAAATCCGAACAACCATAGTCGCAATACTCCACGAAAAACTCGGCCTCATTGGCGGAATGATAGTCACAAAACCACTTAACGACACAATCTGCCGCCTTATCAACCTCGCGAATCAAAGATACACGGTGAGGAGCTACAAACACATACTCGCTCGCCCAAGCCCACAGCGTCCTACGAGCCTCCTCCCACACAATAGCAGCAGCCACCGCCCACTCTTCCTCGTCATCGGGGCCAGCAACATCGGCCGTGAACGGACGAACGCGCTCAATCACTTGCGGCGAGGGCTGCGCGTCCCTGAACTTCTTTCTGCTTTTTCTTACGCGATCTCTCGCTCTACCCGCCGGACACCAACCCCAATCTCATCAACGCACCCCACTCTGGGGAGCAACCTACAATTAGCACCAAGCATACGCGCGCGCTAACAACAAGTCAACTCACCACGAGTGAACACTACATGCCCTACACGAGTGATGCTCACAGCGCCTAATAGCGCCACACCAGACGCGACCGCGCCCACGAACGTAACCCGCAGCGCCCCCGATACGAGGTCCAGACGCGCCTCTCGCGCGCTTTCACGCCACGAGTGCGCCCACTTGCCACCAGCGCTCCCACAGCGCCTCAAAACGCCATATAGCGAATCGGGAGAGGCGAAGCGCGAATCGGGAGAGGCACACAGCCGCGACGCGCGGTCGCACGAGACGAAGCACACGGCGCTACACCAGGGTACTCACGGATGCACGCGCACGCTAGGGCAAGCCACCAGACGCTGCGGCGATCAACCTCGCGCCCTCGGCAATACGCAGCGCCTCACCCATCGCGTCAACACTCCACAAACCCTCAATACCAGCCACAAACGCACCATCCTTCCACCCGCACAATAGCCCAGAATCACATGAGTAAAAGGCGCGTAAGCGTAAGTGCCCTACTGACCCTCAAACTCGCGAAAACCCACGATCACGACTCAAACCTCCACGCGCCAATATGACACGCCATCTCAGGAACAACACCACGAGTGCGCCACTCAGCCTCGCCTCGTCAACCGAACGCACGCGACCGTACTCGTCAACAATCGACAACGAGCCGCGACCGCTATCGTCCGGGCACGTCACAAGAAACGGCCGTTGATGTACCTGAAACACGTCACCGGCGTGCAGGCCAAAGTCCCGCACCTCACCCGAACGCGGACCAAACGCGATCATGTGCCCACACTCCCTGATAACGCACCAACTTCGGGACGCGCCCGTTCGCCTTGAACGCGCGCTCAATCTCCCCAAACGAGCATATAAGACCCATCTCAGTGACGATACGCGGGTGCCCGTTCAACGTCTGCGAGCGTACGTACACGCCGCCCTCATCGTAGAACACATCGCCTTGCGCCAACTCCTCCAAGTCAACGTCCCGCTCGCCGCCAGCGCGACAATCAATCATCCGTAGCACTTAGTCACCTTCCATCACGCGACAATCGCATCACATGTTGGAAACCGTGCGAATATACTGGCCGGTCAACACCTTACCGACCGCCCACGCAGTCGCCACAGCTTCCGGCACCGGGGCGGAACCGATCAGGCGAGCGCGCTCCACAAGCGACCCCACCGAGCGCGTGAGCGCGCCAACAAGCCACGCAGACGCAACCTCCACCTCACGCATCTCATCGTCACCTTCCATCGACACAGCCACCTCATTAGCAAGCGCCGTCAACACGTGAATACGGGCGGCAGCACCCATCGCGCGAGCCAACTCACCCCCGGGAACGAACGCATACTCATCACCCAGCGCCTTGAAGAACAGGTCCGCGCACGCGGTCATAAACCCGCGAGACAAGCCCTTTCCTTCGAGAGTGCGCTTCACCTCGCGGGCGAGCGCCGCCTCATCACCCACATGGACCTCACCGTCAGTACCGATCAGCCACAGGCTCTTCGCAGTCTCGTTGATAGCCATTGCTTGCGTCCCTCTACTTTCTCGCCGCCCGCACCCGAATGGCGCGTCAACGTCATCTTTCCTACAGACACCAGTTATAGCACAACAAACAAGGGGGCGGCGCGCGCAAACGCCGTGACACATCCGCCACACGCTCACGCGCGCCACCCACGCGCGCTCACAATAAGTGCAACAAGCTCCGCCGCGCTCAGTCAGGAACAAACCAATCGCGCGCACGTAAGAACGCGAGCCGCCTACGAGTCCAGCTCGATATGCCGCCCGAACGGCGACGGACGCTCAAACAAACGCGCAAGACGCTCATCCGCCACCGGGTCGCTCTCCACAATACGCATGAACTCCTCAAACTCCTCATCACTCATCTCGACGATGACAGGCGGCATCGCCGCAAACGCAGCCGCCTCGCTACTGCTCATGCTCTCGCCAAGCACAAAACCGTCCACAATAACCTCCTACAATCATGCTTTGCCAGCAACAACTTCACCATGGTACCATGACGAGCAGAAAAACGCGCGCGAAATGGGAAACGCCCACGCGAGCGTATAGAACGCCCCGGCTTTCGCCACACGCGCGCGGGAGACAACACGCAACCAGCGCACACAAGAACAAACAGAAAACAACCGAAAGGAACACGAGCCAACCATGAACAAGCGCAAGGAAGTTGAGCACGGCTTCGCACCCTGCCAAGCCACCACCTACACGACCAGCGACACAGGCCAGCTCGCCGCCGACCTCTACAAGCTCTTCCACGGCCGCTACGTGAAGAGCGACAACGGACACGTCATCACACTCAGCGACGGCACCCACCTCACCATCACACTCGGCGGCGACACCGCTGGTGTAACCGCCCACACGATGAGCGCAAACGACAGCAACCAAGACGCAGGTATTCAGCCGATGCGCGCGAAAGCCGACAGGCGCATCATCGAGCGCGCACACCTCCACACCAACGTGGGCCACGCAGGCACCATCACCAGCCTCGCCCTCATCCTCTTCTACCAAGGCGAAACCATACCCGCCACCATCCGCACCGGCTACGCCGACATCACCACCGGCACCTTCGCCACCCCGCGCGACAGGCGCAAGCCGCTCGCCACCATCCGCGTAGCGCTCACACAGAGCCAGATCAACGAATGGACCACGCACGAACAACAGGCACTCGCCGACATGCTGGTCGGTGAAACCATCGTGGCAGCGGGTGGCGGCGTGCTCACACTCGCAGGAGACACACTCGCGGGTGAGGGCACAGGCGCACTCGCAAGCGCGGACCAAAGCGAGAGCGCGGGCGACGCGGACAACAGCATTGTCACTATCCACGCGACCCTGAACAACCACAAGCGAGGAAACACCGGCACAGAGGGCGGACACGCCACCACCATCACTCTCAGCCCCGGACAAACCCTCGGACCCATCACCCACGCATGGGTCACCCACACGCGCGCACAAGACACCCGCGAACAACCCGGACGCGCAGGCGCACCCCAACCCATGATTGAACAAGGCAACGACAACGCGGGAGCAGACGCGGGCGAAACCACCACAAACGCCCGCCACAGGCGCGCTCGCCGCGAAACCAGCGCCTACACACTCCACGCCACCATCCAAGACCACCCCACACCCGTTGCCCTCTACACGAGCGTTTACAGCGGGCGCACCGCACACCACGGCCTCGCCATCGAACACAGCGACGGACGCACCATCAACGGCGAAGCAGCCGCCACCCACACCACCATCCGACTGCCGCGCAACTAAACAACCGGGAGCGCGCGGGCGAACACGAGGAGAGGGGAGCGGACGCACAAACGATCTGCTCCCCTCCCCTGTTTCCCCGCGCTCACGCCGTTTCGCTTCCCCGGCAACATACGGACACTCTCGCACGCCCACACGCGCGCCACCAACATGACCAAAAACACGCCCAATGCGTGCCCCACAAGACAGAGAAACACCATGCACAAAACCCTACAACATGCTACAATGGAGCCAGACAAGAAAACACACCCACCACACAACACGCAGGAGAAAACACATGCTCGACATTGTTAACGACGAGACCACCCAGAGCAACGCCCGCGCCCTTAACAGCCTGTTCGCGGGAAAGCAGGTTGTCAACTCGCGAGACCTCGACCTCCCCGCCCGCTCCGTCGCCTTCACCGACGGAACCCACGTCACCATCCAGGCCGCAACCGCGCTCCCCAACGGCACACGCCTGAACGCCGACGGCCTCGCAATGGATAGCGATAGTTTCACCAACAGCGACGACGACTACTACGAGGGCAAGTACGATAGTGGCAGCATCGTCCGCGCCTGGGTTGAAACCACGAGCCACGACATCGAGACCAACGGCATGATCGCCCCGCAAGTTGAACGAACAATCGCCCTGTGGGCGCTCGCCGAAAACAACCCGCGACCCGAAAAGATCGCAGAAATCAGCGGCGAATACTCGGCACACTCAGACTTCCGCCCCACCCTCATCCTCGAAAGCAGCGACGGCACCACCATCAGCGCAGCCGACGCAGCCCTTGAACCCCAATGGTGAACAACTAGCACATACAGACAAGAACGGACAGGAAACGGTAGCTATGGACCACAACGAACCCATTTACGAACTGAGCGTCTGGGACTGGTCAGGAGCACACGAAAGGTTTTTCGATCAGCACTTCGTCGGAAAGCGACTCTCCCGAGAACCATACGCCAAGGGACACCACGTCACGTTCACGGACGGTACCGCCGTCGCAGTCACAGACAGTGAACGGAACGAGGTCTACCACGTGAACAGGGAGAACTACGGGTGTGCGGGCGTCATCGAGCGCGCGTGGGTAGACACGGAAGATACCGCAAACGACACGTACACGCAGCGCCTCTACGTGCAATGCGAAAACGAGGGCGAGCCGCGCCTCCTCGCAGAGGCGACGTTCACTCACGAAATCTACGAGGACTGGACCGGCCTCTACCTTATCGCCTTCGATGAGGATGAACTGTAGCCACAAGACGCGGGCAATGACGGGGTAACACACCCCCATTGGTTAGACAAGAGCGGACGCGCATGGGTGAACAACTCACACTGCGCGTCCGCTTCATATTCCAACACGCCGCGCTGGACGCGCCCGCATGTGCTACAATAAGAACCAGACAACACAACGTGGTGACGAAACGGCAAGCAACAACTAGCACACACAGGTACGAACAGACAGGGAACGATAGCTATGGATCACACGCGAGAAAAAGAAACCATTTGGAGTGCAACCCCGGGTGGCTAGACCAGGGTAACATCGAGCTATTCCTCGCCCAACACTTCGTGGGAAAGCGGTTCACCTACGACCCATCAGCGCACAACTCGTACGCCACCTTCACCGACGGCACCGCCGTGTACGCAACCAACAGCGACCGCGACGAAACCTACCCCATGAACATGCGCGACCAGCAGGGTACCGGCACAATTACGCGAGCATGGTTCGAGCACGACGAACAAGACGAGTTGCACGGTCAAACCGACACGTACCGCCTCTACGTGACGTACGAGGGCGACAACACGCCACACCTCATCACGGAGGGAACCTTCCACCACGAAATCTACGAGGACTGGGACTCCATCTACCTCACTGTCCTCATCTAAGGCAACCACTATCCGCGCACAACGCGCGTACACGCGCAAAAAGACAGGAAAGCCCCGCACGAGAGAGCACAAACAGCTCACGCGCGCGGGGCTTCCACTATGATCCCTTGAACGCCGAAACCGCGCGAACGCGAGAAGACCGCGAGGGGGAGAGTGACAAGCTTAGAGAACAAAGCCCTGCTTACTTGCTATCCGGGGAACCCATCATCTGCTCCCACATCATCTCGCGCTCATCGTCGTCAACCTCCACCAACTCGCGCAACACGCCATCCACGTCAGGAACATCAACGACACGCCCATCCGCGTCCCGCACACGTAGACGCACATTCGAGCGCGAATACGGATTATCGCCGTTCGCCCGCTCCAAACACGCAGAGCCGATACCCGTCGCGTCGTCGTTCAGCCGCTTCACCGCGAACTCACGCGCACGAGCCGCAGACACGTTACTCTCCCCGCACTCATACGTCACATCAGCCCAGCAGTCAATCAAACTCACCTTACTGGAAGAGTCCACCGACTCCACCACGCACGCTTCGGTCGCATCCGAGGAACCCACGTCAACGACTGTCGCGCCGCCAGTCACCAAGCCGACGCGCCCACCAGAGCCAACATTCATGACGGCAGCGCCCTTACCATCAACCTTATTAACGCGACCGCCAGAATCCACGGAGCCTACGCGCGCGCTACCCGACACGTGTTCCACGACGCCACCGGCATCAACAAGAGCAACCCGCCCACCCTCGTAAACGCCCTTCACGCGCCCACGAAAAGTAACGGAATCGACAGAGGCGTCATCATGTACTTCCTCAACGAAGCCGCCATCCATGACGTAATCAACATGCGACCTGTCACGCATCATACTAGCGCGACCGCGCACCTTACCTACGCTCGCGTCACCCAGCATGTAATCCACGCCGCCGCCAGAGGCCACCACGTCAATGCGCGACTTACCACTCATCTCATCCACGCTCGCCCCGCCATCAATCGCGCCAATACGAGACTCGTGCATCATACCGAAAATACGCGTATCACCAGACACCACGTCAATCACCGCACGGTCACGCATGTCATCCACCTGCGACAAGACACCAAACGGACTATCGTCACCAGGACCCCTATGACCCGCCAACAAACCGATATGCGCGTCATCACCCACGTAACCGACGCTCACACCAAACGCCCGCTCGACGCTCGCATCCCCGCCGATCATCGACATGTTCATACCATCACTGTAATTACTGTAGCAGCCAATGTTCACGAGATCGTCAATGCGTCCAGCGTGAATACGCACATCCGTTTCCGCGTTACTAACCACCGCCCCACAGAACTCATCGTCTGTGATCATCACCGGCTCACCCGCATCGCCCACGGCCTCCACCATGTTCTCCACCAGCGCGCCGTCACGATACCAGCGGCCCGCCGCGTCCACCGCAAGGCCAGAACCGTCCCCGCACTCGTTGAGCGCAGACGCTTTTGCTTCCCCGTCGCCAGTCCCAGCAGTGAACCCGCCATGCTGCGCGGACTCCTGCTCAGCTAGGAAAGCCTCACCCTCCGCCAGAGACGCGAAATGCGGTGTCAGCTCACCATCCGCACCCATGAGCTTACACGCTCCCCTCTTTGCACTACACCGCACCACGCGCCCCGCAGCTTTACCCCGAACTCCAACATGAAAACCAGCCACCACACTCCCAAAATGACACACTCACACAACAAACACGCACCCACGCCCCAACGGGGTAAACAAGAGACGAGGTGCGCACACCACACCAATAGCCTCAACAAAAAACACGCAAACGCGCCACACGAGCACACAAAACCATAGACGCGCACACCGCCCATGTGATACAATGGGAACACACAAAGCAACACGATTAACCAAGAGAGAAAGCGGGAGGCGATGCGCCATGCGCAACCTCACCGACGAACACGCCACCTACGCAACACCCATCACCCCAAACGTTGAAAAGCGCATCACGCAGGCCATCAACAACACGGGACGCAGCCCGCGATGGTTCAACTGGGATGCCGCCCGTAACTGGCTCGCCCGACACCCACAGGCAAGCGCCGACACCGCCATCGCCCTCTACGACTACACGGTTCCGCGCACCATCGTCACCGAAACGTGGTACACCAACGACGATGTTGAACAGGACGTCACCACCGAATGTTGGCGCGAATGGGAGGGCCGCGTCTGGCACGTCACATTTGACGAGGCTCCCGGAACCAGCGAACCCCTCATCCGCGAAGTAGACGCGCCCGGCAGCGACGAGGAACCCTACATGACCGAAGCAGAACGCCTGATCGTTGACGCCTACGACGATATTGACGAGGAACCCGCCCTCGCCGACCTCGGACTCTAACAAGCCCGCGCGCCATATCCATGATATACTAGAACTAAACGCAGACAATAAAACACCAAGGAGAACAAGCGTGAACATGATAGAGGCTATCAACGCGGAGATCAAGAAAACTGGACGCGGCGACGAGTGGTTCAATATCGAACTCATCTGCCAAGCGCTCACTAACCTCCCCGGCCTGAGCGTCCAGACCGCCGTCACACTCGGCGACTACGCCGCACTCACAGACGAAATCGGCGAATACGGAGAAACAACGCTCGAATGTTGGCGCGAATGGGAAGGACGCATCTGGTGGGCGCAACTCTTCCCTGAAATCAAAGAAGGCGTTCAGATCGTCCCAGTTGATTTCCCCGGCGACCGGCCAGACATCACCCCGGCGACGCTGAACGCGCCAGGAAAGCCCACCCTCGCCCAACTCGGACTCTAACACGAAACCGCACACGCGGACAGGCATAGAGAAGCACACAAACGCCCCTCTCACGGCCCGTAAGGCCACAGGAGGGGCGCGAGTGTATCAAGGGTACGAAAACGCGCGAGAAGCGCGTACAGACCCATCCACGGGCGCGCGAGAGGCGGACAGCCACGCGGCCACGCGCAGACGATGGGAAACGCGCGAAAGCAAAACGCTCACACGCGTATCGTAGGCAACCCGCTACGGGGCGAGACCGCTCGCGCACCAAAAGAAACGCGGGGCGCGTGGTACCTGGAAACCCCAGCACACGCGCCCCACACGGACGGCTACCAGCAAGCTACGCGCCAACCAGCAGCCACAACGCTACGACACTAGCAGCCAGCCAACTCACGCGCGCCTACGAGACGCCAGGCGCGCGGCGCCAGCAGCCACACCACCAGCCAGCAAGAACACGCCGCTACCTACACCCGTCAGCACGCTCGCGCCCGTCACCGGCAAAGAACCAGCGCCGCCAGCCGCGCCCGCGCGCACGCCAGCAGCCGTCGCCTCACCAGGCGCAACCCCCGTCGAACCATCCTTGCCATCACGGTTACCCGTGGACGCCTCCAACTGGTGAGCCTGACTAATATCCTGGTCATAGTCGTCCGCGTCACCCTCACCCTGCACCACGTGAACAAGAACGCTCTTACCGTCCTCACTCAACTCAACGGGGTTGTTCTTGCTGAAATCAATCTTCCAACCCTCCGGCACAGCAGAGCGCAGGTGGTCGAAAAACTCGCCAACAGACGCGGACGGCTGGGCAACCGACTGCGCGGGCGCAACAGCTTCGCCCGCCTGGTTCACAAGCGACACCACCGGCGACGGCAGCGCTCCACCGTTAGCAGCCGCAATGCGAGCAACGGCCTTCGCATACAAGTTGAACAGCTCACGCACAGCCGGGTCGTTCTGGTACTTCTCGTCCAGTGTCGGGTCCGGGACCGGCTGCGGCTCAGGCTGAGGCTCCGGGGTAGGCTGCGGCTCAGGCTGAGGCTCCGGGGTAGGCTGCGGCTCAGGCTGAGGCTCCGGGGTAGGCTGCGGCTCAGGCTGAGGCTCCG
>ERZ772910.711-NODE-711-length-18563-cov-3.045872_pt1 | contig 18563 bp, 20 predicted proteins | sample MGYA00511357_ERZ772910 | MGnify/ENA primary metagenome ERZ772910 (study PRJEB29015, sample SAMEA2738096) | human oral metagenome | biome: human oral; feature: human-associated habitat; material: saliva | place: China | collected 2193 ... | reverse complement strand
GTTTGCCTTTCTTGATAGCTCTCTATTGTATCTGTATTTGATATAAGCCCTAGCTACCTCGAAAGCTCCGTGCTGCATAATCTTATCTTCAACCATATCCTGTAGCTCTTCTACAGTAACAAGATGATCAAGATCCATACAACTAATTGTTATCTGGTCAACAATTCTATCAATTTGAGTTTTTGTCATTCTCAAATCTTCTGAAATATCACCATTAGCTTTGGTGATTGCGTTAACCAGTCTCATTCTATCGAACGGAACTTTCTGCCCGCTCCTCTTTATTACAGTACCTTCAAATTTTATGTTCATGTACTTCTCCTTTCTGAACAATAAAGGCTCTGGTAAAAACCAGAGCCAGTCGTACTATATCTTGACATATATTATATCACTATAATTAAATAAAACAAGATATAGATATTAATTTTATACAATTCTTTTTAATTAAGGTCGAAAACCTTTACTTTAGTAATAACCTCTTCTTCTCTAACTGTGACTTTTTCTACAGCATATTTGAAAAGACACACCCTACGGTCTGCCTGAAAAAATAAAACAAACCCAAAAGGTTTGCCTGAAAAATTTATATAAATATAGCGACTCTTAAAGCGAACTCTAAAAGCGAACTATAGTATGGAGATATTATATCGCATAAAATTTAAATTAGCAAGAATTCTTTTATTTTAAAACGCTTATCTGCGAAACCAACAGAAAAGGCCCTCTTTCGAGGGCCTTTTCTTAAAGTTCGATTATACAGTATGTTTGTATAGTAAATTCTTGATTATTATCACATACTTTCTTGCAAAACGCAAGCCCAAATTTACTTAGCCATATCAATATACCTATTAGCTATAAAAACCTCGCTACGGCTAAATTTCGCATGAATTCAGGCATAATAAAAGAGGGGCATAAGCCCCTCTAATTCTAGTCCATATAGACAACAACTCCATTGTCAGTTGCCTTCGCTCTTGAAAACCCTGCTCTTGCAATCATCATATTGCATAAAGTCATATTATCCTTAAGCGAAAACTTCTTACCAAACAGCTTTTCGGTATCTATAAATGCACCGTCTTCCGAGTTCTCTGCCTTGTTCATAAACTCATCAAGCTTTAGATGTTCTTTATCAAGCAGCACTTCAAAGTTTTTCTCAACAAAAGAAACTGGAATCTCTTTTGCCTTCTTTTCAAAAACTCTACCATCATCACAAACAATTTGTGATAGCTTATCGCCAACAAAAATAACAAGCCCTGCCTTAAAAGAACCATTTTCTAAAAAGAAGATTGCATCACCCTCTTTATAGAACACTCCGCTCAATCCGTTTTTAACAAGCAGACCTTTTATGTCTCTCATTTTTCTCCTTTCTTTATATCGTACGTTTAATTGCTCTAAGCATGTTAGTTGGTAATTCAGATGGATCGGTAATATCTATAAAAGAAACATCTTCATAGATCTTATCAATATTCGCTTTGTCAGAGCCGAGAGCTGCGACAAAAACATGAATACCTTCCTTAACATACCCTTTAACTAAATCACGAAGTCTAGTTTCAGCGTGGCCGATCAAACTGTGAGGTAGACCATCACTAATGATAATCATTATTTTCTTATCTACCATCTGTGACTTTAATCTTTCGCCAAGAGCAGTAACAGCAATTTCGTCAATATTACCACCATCAGCATACATTCCAGCAAGCATCTCAATAGGCTTTTTAGGTTTAAACCCAAAATCAATATACCTATTGATTATTACTTCCTCAAATCCGTATGTATGACCATATACAGCAACATCAAAATGCTCAAGCTCTGCTAGGGTTTTATACATACCCATAGCCGCATATCTTGCACACTCAATTTGCTTGCCATACATAGAGCCTGACTGATCTATCAAGATACCTACAGCAGTTTCGGGAACATCCCTTTTCGTTGCAGTATTCTCAAAGTAGCGATAGTCTCTATTGACAAGCTTTTCTGCTCTAAACTTCTTTCCAGAAAACTTCCTTTTGTTACTTCCAGTTCTCATGTCCGACTTTAGATGATTTTCAATCTCTCGCCCAATTTTCTTGAAAAGAGAGCGATTGTCATCTAAAAAGTCTTCCTGAGCTGAACTTAGAACAGCATATGGAAGATCATCTACAACTGTAGTCTTTGAGCAACCCAAAGGTGCTGTCGAATCTGAGATCATTTTGTTTATCTCATCATTTACTTCCTTTTCAACGCTTTCCTTAGCAGCTTCTCCGACAAAATCTGGCGTAGGCTGCATAGATTCTCCTAAGCCGCCATCACTTGATTCAACACCCATGTTGTCATATTCTGGCAGAGGAGATGTCTCTGGCAAATTATCCATAATGTTATCTAGTTCATCCTCTTTGTTGGAATCGCCTTGACCACTAGAATCATCACCTTCATCTTCAGATTCTTCTTGAGAATTGTTATTATCAGAGTCTTCTTGATTATCCTCAGAACCATCAGAGTTATCATCCTCTGTATTAGACCTACCGTTATCACTCCCACCACTTGACTGATTATCATCAGAATTGTTTGAGTCGGAGCTTTCGTCATTGTCATTATCTGAGCTGCCCTGACTATTATCGTTACTCTGATCGTCATTATCTTGATCGTCAGTTTCTTCGGTAAGTAGCGGTTTTATGAGGTTAGGATAAGCTATGCAAATAAGCTCTACCGTATACTCAATAAACTTCATAGCCTCTTTGCAATCAAGCATCATATCAATGATTGGCTTAGCCGCTTCTAACTCCGGGAACACATCTCCAGCATAAGTAGTAGATGTACCATATTTTGCATACTCAAAGCATGCGTTTAAATACACTTGTATATCCTGAATACTGCTTCCTGTAATTTCTTTCCTCTGCTTATCTCTAAGACAAGTAAGGCCATTACAGTAACCGCCAAAGTCAGCATCTTTGTCAAGCAGAACATTTTCAATTCTGCCATCTTCTACTGCGTTGTTCAGCCAATCAAAGATGTTATAAATAAAAGCCTTTGTCTTGGTAAGCGAAACGCCTAAAATAACATTGCTCTTATTGTCATTTAAAAGATTATTAATCTCTTTCAAAGACTGCTTCTCTTCTTTAGATAGCTCAATCGAGCTTGCCATCAGTTCGCCCTTACGAAACTGCTCTTTATACTTTCTTAGTACAGAGAAGTTCGTGTATAAAACATGGCCCGCTTCGTGAAGCATTACTCCAAGAATATGGTCAACGCTTACAGATAGAGGCTCGTCTAAATCATCTCTCTTTGTAAAAAGAGAATTTGCTGCATTAACGATAATCCTTTTATTATCTGTCTTTGCAGTAGTTTGATCAGCCTCATTATAGTAAACCACATACTCTAAGTTAGGGCTTCTCTTATGCTTTTTAAAAAGAGCTAACATTCCAGAAGTTATATAGTCTTTAAAAGCCTTGCTTTTTACTATATCTTCTAGGTGAATATCAAATCTCTTTTTTCTTATCGCCCTTTTAATTTCTTTATCACTATAATTATTCATTTTATCTCCTTTAAAAAACAAATAAGGAGACAAAAGCCTCCTTATACATTAAATATTCTTGTTGACGTCCTGAGAAATGCCACAATTTCTTCTTCATCTTCTTCATCTGTGGTGATATTCCATACAAGATCCTCCATTACGGATTCCTCTGTATCAAAACCGTCCTCAATGTCCGAGATAAAGTCCATTGCATTTCTCATTGAAAGGTCTGAATTAACCCCGATCTCTTCAAGCTTTGTGTTTAGCTTAACGATAGTGCTTGCTACCTCATTTGCAAGATCCATATTTTTAGATCCTGTAGCAGACAGCAATCTATTAGCCATAGATTCAACAGAAGGTAAATTTACCTTTCTTGTAATGTTAAATCTGTTTCTTAAAGCTTGATTGAGAGGTCTGCACCCTTCGTAGTTTCTATTTGTAGTCATTATACAAATAAAATCTGGATGTCTTTTTACAGTTCTGTTTGGCAGATTGAGAACTCCGTCACTTTCAAGCGCTGAGTTAAGCATAAGCAAAACAGCAGCATCAGCGATACAAGTAGGCTCTTGGACTTCAAGCACCCAACCATTCTCAAACGCCTTAACAATTTCAGAAGCATAGTATACATACTCAGCTCCATTACTCTCCAGAATCTTATTAACATCTTCTGGAGTTGCATTTGCTCTAAATTCACCAGTGAGTTCTTCAAAAACGCCCTCTGGGTCAAACTCAATATCTGCTTTTGTGTAATGCTTCCTATCCTCAAGAACAGGATATATTGCACCAGCAACATCAGAGCTATCCATATCAGAAAAGCAAGTAACCTTTGTGTAAGGCAGACCAATGATGTCTGCAAACACCTTGCTATCTTGCGTTTTTCCAGTTCCAGTTGGCCCTTCAAGAAGAATGTTCTTCTTTCTAAGTCTTGGATCACGCTTCCATGACTTAGCAACTTTTTCAACCATGCTCATCACATTTTCAGATGGTTTGTAATACTTCCCCGTCTGATTATCTTTAAGCATAGCCTTTTCTTCTTCCGTAAACTCTCTGTCCTCGAATAAAGAGTATTTTTTCTTTAGTCCTTCGACATCAGTAACTTTACGACCAACAGAACTCCAGTTTATATCTGACGAAAAAAGCTGAAAATTTCCCTGAGTTGGTTTTACTTCTTTATTCTGGAAGAAAGTCGTGCTTATAGGAATTATTACATCACATTTCCAGTAAGCATGCTGATTCGCCGTTGTAAGCTTTCTAACAAACGCCTCTTTTAGTTCAACTAAATCGAAATTTGATAGATCAAGCCCTGCTTCTATTGTTTGTAGTGCAAACAACGCTCTGGCAAAAGCAAGCATTGGACCTTTAGAGCTTTCGTCCAAATTACGAATATACTCTCTGATTTTCTCCTGATCGGTATAAAGCTCTTTGATCTCTGTTCTCTTTGTAAGAGAGTTAACCACAGAGCAATAAAGAGAGTCACTAATACAGCAAATGCCTACAATATATTCGCCATCATCACATTCGAAGGCAATACCATCACCATCTACTTCTCCAATGGCTATCTTGGCCGATTTAAGAGGATTTAGTATAAATGGTTTTAAAAACACATCAGCAAAAAGCTCGATAGTTTTTTGAAACTTAATAACATTTTTCATTTTTATTCTCTCCTTTGTTCTTACTAGATATATCTCTCCGTCACATCAACCTGAGAATCGTTTCGCTCTCTTATTACGCTGATGTAACTTCCGTTAGTAATGCAAATATAGTTGTCACCTTTTCTATTTAAGAATCCAGCCTTCTGAATAGCGATAATATCACCGATCAGAATATCAACCATTGCATCTTTCGGTACAAGAACGCAGAACTCAGCAGAATCTCTACCAACCCTATGCTCTATCTTGAAGGAATACCTCCTTTGTTTGTCGTGATAAACTGGCTTTGAAGTGACTGTAGCAGTCAGGTCAATGCTAATATAATCACGCTCTCCCTTTTTTAACATATCCTTTCTCCTTTTTTATTATTTGCAATATCTTATTATATATAAAAAGATATACCGTTAGGCATATCTGGAAATTAAAAAACAAACCTCTCGGCTTGCTGTTGTTATTTATGTAAATATAGAACTTTTAAATCGAACTCTAAAAGCAAACTATAGTATGCAGATATTATAACTTAAAACAAGAAAACGCACAAGTCATTTTCGCAGATGAGAAATTTATAAACATAGCAAATCTTTCAGGCACTAAAATACTCATATGCGAAAACTAATGGCAACAAAAAAGACCCTCAAAAGAGGGTCAATCGTGGAATGGTTTGGGTAACAATCTTAATTAAGAAAGCTCCCATCGTCATTAAAAGAAAGTTCGTGATTATTATAGAATATATGATTGGGAAAATCAAGCCTGAATCTGCATAGCCATATCAATATACCTAAAAGCTATAAAAACCTCGCTACGGTCAAATTTTGCAGGAATTTAGGCATAATAAAAAGGGGCATATAGCCCCTTAGAGAGAAAGTTATATTTTCAACCCTTTATTTACAAAAGGGCTAGTGAATGTTACAATAAACCCATGAAGAAGAACAAAGCTATTAAATATAGAATATATCCAAATAAAGAGCAACAGGAGCTTATTTTTAAGACTTTTGATTGCTCTCGTTTTGTTTATAACTATATGCTTGAACAGAGCATTAAGGCTCACGAAAATGGAGAGTCTTTCTGCACAAGGAATAGCTTCAATTACTTACTGACTTCACTTAAAAAGGAGCTTCCTTGGCTTAAAGAAGTTGACTCAACAGCGCTAACGTCTGCTAATGATAGTTTAGCGGCAGCGTTTTCGAACTTCTTTAAGAAAAATGCCAATTTCCCGAAGTTTCATAAAAAGAAGCTTTCAGGCTCTTATACAACAAAACGTGTAATCAGGAATATTGCTATTTTGGATAGAAGTATTAAACTACCCAAACTTGGTAAAGTAAGAGCTTCACTTCACCGCATGCCAAAGAAAGACTGGAATTTAAAGGCAGCCACGGTATCACAAAGTCCTGATGGAAAGTTTTACGCTTCCGTCCTCTTTGAATATGAGAGCGATATTGACTACCAAGTAGATATTAATAACGCTATCGGGCTTGATTATGCATCTAACGGGCTTTTCGTTGACAGCAACGGCAAAAGAGGAACGAACCACAAATTTTATCGTAAAGCCCAGAAGAAACTAGCCAAAGAACAGCGAAGACTTTCTCGCATGAAAGGTTCTAAAAAGAACGAGCCTAAATCCAATAACTACATTAAACAACTTCGTAAGGTAAATAAAATTCATAGGCATATAGCGAATCAGAGAAGCGATAACCTACATAAAATATCAACTGAGATAGCCAATCAGTATGATGTTGTGTGTGTCGAAGATCTCAATATGACAGCTATAGGTAATAAAGGTTTTAAGAATGGCAAAGCCACTTATGATAATGGGTATGGCATGTTTCTTAATATGCTGGAATATAAACTATCTGACAGAGGCAAACACTTTATCAAAATAGATAGGTGGTTTTCATCATCACAGCTTTGCAGTTGCTGCGGCAATCGTAAAAAGCTAGAGCTTTCAGAACGCAAGTATATTTGTGCATGTGGTCTTGAAATTGATAGAGATCTAAACGCAGCAATAAACATAAAAAACGAAGGACTTAGACTATTAGCTTAAATCCTTCATAAACTAGGGCAGGAACTGCCCGAAGTAACGCTTGTGGAGACCGTGTTAGACACTTAGTGCAGTGGTCATTGAAGCAAGAAGCTCAGGCTTTTACAAGTCGGGCAGTTCACCAATTATGAACTAAATCTGGAAACAATATGTTACTGTATCTCTTTCAATTCTGTTCATAAGAGAATCAAATAGTTTTTTGCCCTCTTTGGCAAACTCAACAGCGGGGTCGAGCTGTCCGATAGCTCTAAGCCCAATACCTGTCTTTAGCTGTTCCATAGCATCAAGATGGTCAACCCAAGCATTATCAATTACATTTAGAAGAATTGCTCTCTCTGTATTTCTAAGCACAGCCTCACCAAGCTCATCTTCCTTTTCCTTATAGGCATTGATTACGCTATCAGTAATTCCATCAGCATCTACACCAGCCTTTTCCATAATCATATGCTTTGTTTCATCAGTCATATCATCAACGCTACCAGCAATCATATTAGTGATTACAGCAGACATATCCTCGCACTCAAGAACCCTGTTTCTTTCGTTGTAGATGATTTTTCTCTGTAGATTGAGAACATCATCATACTTTAGGACGTTCTTTCTAGCACCAAAGTTGTTGCCCTCAACTCTTTTCTGAGTTTTATCAACAAATGATACGCTTGCGTTATTAGGGATCTTCTCGTTAAATCTCTTAACAAGGTCATCTTCCATAGAACAGAAGAATTTAGTAGTTCCTTTATCTCCCTGTCTACCAGCACGACCTCTAAGCTGATCGTCAACTCTCTTTGACTCATATCTTTCAGTACCAATCACATATAGACCGCCAAGTCCAAGAACTTGTTCTTTTTCTGTTTCACATAGGGATTTAGTGATTGCGTTAACATCTTCCATGAATGAAGGATTTCCACCAAGCAGAATATCAGTACCTCTGCCAGCCATATTGGTTGATACTGTAACAGCATTTAGTCTGCCAGCCTGAGCGATAATCTTAGCTTCTTCCTTGTGGTTCTTTGCGTTTAGCACGTTATGTGCAATACCCATGCTTTCAAGCATTACTGATAGTGCTTCTGAGTGCTTTACGGAAGCTGTTCCAATAAGGATTGGTCTACCCGTTGCATGAACCTTTTTAATATCCTCGCAAATAGCCTCCCACTTTTCGTCCTCTGTTTCAAACACATCATCTATAAGGTCAATTCTAGCAACTGGCCTATGAGTAGGGATAGATACAACATTCATGTTATAAACCTCTCTAAACTCATCTTTGTCAGACTTAGCTGTTCCTGTCATACCTGAGAGCTTCTTATACATTCTAAAGAAGTTCTGTACGGTGATTGTGGCATAAGTCTTAGACTCTGCCTGAATTTTAACACCCTCTTTAGCTTCGATTGCCTGATGCAGTCCATCAGAGAATCTTCTGCCTTCCATTACTCTGCCCGTAAACTCATCTACAATAAGGATTTCACCACTCTGATTGATGTAATCAACATTTTTCTTCATGATGTAATTAGCCCTAAGAGCTTGCATGATGAAGTGCATTGTTTCTGCATTTTCTGTTTCAGATAGGTTGATTCCATAGAAGTTTTCAGCCTTTGTCAGTCCTCTATCAGATAGAGCAATCAGCTTATCCTTTTTTTCAATGTCATAATCTTTCTTTCCTAGTGACTTTACGAAAGAGTCAGCCTTTGTGTAGTCCTTTGTTCCAGCATCATTACCGCCAGAAATAATAAGCGGTGTTCTTGCTTCGTCAATAAGGATTGAGTCTACCTCATCTATGATTGCACAGCTAAGTCCTCTCTGAACTCTATCCTCTGCTCTCTTAACCATGTTATCTCTCAGATAATCAAATCCAAACTCACTGTTGATGCCATATGTAATATCGCAGCCATAAGCATGTTTTCTGCTCTCATTATCCATTCCAGATGTAACACAGCCTACTGTAAGACCCAAGAAATTGTATAGCTTACCCATAAGCTCTGCATCACGCTCTGCAAGGTAGTCGTTTACCGTAACAACGTGTACGCCTTCTCCAGATAGTGCATTAACATAAGCAGAGGCAGTAGCAACAAGAGTCTTACCCTCTCCAGTTTTCATTTCAGCAATATCCCCATTGTTAAGAATAATGCTACCAATGAGCTGTTCGTCATAGTGCCTCATTCCAAGCACTCTTTTTGAAGCCTCTCTTACAACAGCAAGAATCTCTGGCATAAACTGCTCTGGTTCAATTCCTTTATATATTTTATTCATGAACTCAGAAGTTTTGTTCTGTAGCTCAACATCACTTAACTTTTCAATAGTCTTTTCAAGGCGATTAGCCTTCTTGATAATTCTCTTTGCATTTCTAATCTCAAACATAACTTTTACCTCTCTCTTCTCTAAATATATTATATCATATTCACTCACTTTTTCCAATACCTTTAACGAAAAAAAAGAGCCATTTCTGGCTCTGATTTTACTTTCTTGAACTGTTTCCTGTCGCATAGTCAATGTTTATGTTTGGCTGTACGTTGTAGCAATACACATTGAACGAAAGACCATTATCTTCAACAGACTTAGCTTCCATCTGAACCCCACTAGCCACAAGATTATTACCCTCAAATATTGGCGTTACTCTATATAACACATGGTTTCCTGTACGCTCTACATACCTTACAGTCTTTTCCTCATATGGTAGCATACCTACAGTATTGAAATACCTAGTACCTGTAATAAGATTTTTAGGATTTGCATTTTCTCCGCAAAGTGAAAACGCAATTAGGTGGCAACGATTATATAGGTATTTATCCTTTATTAGATCATCATATCTTATAGTATGCCAACCACTAGGCTTAACCATACCAATAGAAGTTCTTTTTTCTGTTGGTAAAAGATCTTTGCCTATGCTTGCCTCTGCCTTTCCGCATCTTCCAAGACTATCCAGCTCAGAGAACGTCTTATATGACTTCTCTGCTTTTGATAGTTCATCTTGCGTAAAGCTCGGCACATTGCCATTAAGTTCAACGGAAGGATTTCCGCTATACGCTGGGATATTCCCCAGATTACTACTTTTCTCGGTAGTTTCTTGCTGTGTTGCAGTGCTTTGAACTTTTCCAATATCGGGCTTAGAGAAGTTCTTATATAGATACTGTCCTCCACCAAGCACCAAAACAATTAAGAAATAAACCAGTCTGCGTTTAAAATAATTATTACTTCTTCTTCTTCTCAAAACTCTTCTCCATTTCTCTGAATAGTGATTTAGCTTCCTTTTCATTTTCTTTATTTGTGACAATAATCGGGCTATCCCCTTCAAAACTCAGAAGGTATATGACAATATGATTATTCATATATGTTCTTATAGCGATTTCTGATAGCTTCTTTTTACCGTATTTTTCAAATAGGTTAACACTATCATCACGCTCAACAACCTTTTGCCCTTCAATCATCATTTCTATGGAGTCATGACCCTTATGATCTCTAAGCCACTCTGCCATAGCAAATACTTCTTCTTTTTTCTGCTTGCCATAATCTCTAAGATGTAGCATCAGCAGTTCGCCATTAAAGGCTTCTTTCTTAATAACCTTCATTGATTCTCCTTTCTAGCTCTTCTCTTATTGCATCAAACTTATTAATAAAATCAGAGAAAGTTATGCCCTCTCTTTCTTCTATCGTGTACGAAACAATACCAAAAGCTTCTACAGAATCAATATCAGATACAACCCTAGCTCCCTTTAATTCAAAAAGCTCTTTAAGCATAATCATATCCTCTTTAGTTTCAGGATAGTAAAATAACGCTCTGATTTCTGAATATGGTACAACTATAGTTGTTTTCTTAAGGTGAGATACCTTTTTTTGCTGAGAATTAATCTCATGTTCTTTTGCAAGGATAGGATATTCAAAACACTCTCCATCATTTGATTGATATAGTGTTTCTGATACCACCTTTTTCTTTTTTACTACTTTCATTTTTTTTCTCCTTAAAAACAAAAAGACGGGGGTTAACCCGCCTTTTATTTCTTAGAATGGAATATCTTCCTCAATGGCCTCGTATCCATCTGCTACTGGCGGTTCTGCTGCCTGTGGTGCTGTCTGTGGCTGCTCTTTTGGCTGTGCCTGATCACCACTAGCTACCTTTGTGCCAAGAAACTCAACATTGTTGGCAAACACATCTGTTGTATACACGGTCTGCCCGTCTCTATTCTTGTAACTTCCAGTCTGGATTCTACCATTTACTGCAACTAGCGAACCCTTTCCGAGGTACTGATTGCAGTTTTCAGCCTGCTTGCCGAAAACAATAATAGGAACGAAGTCGGCAACATCTCTCTGACCTTCCCTATTTACCGCCAAAGTAAACCTAGCCTTTGCAGTATGCTTCTCATTCTGCAAATAAGTTAACTCTGGATCTCGTGTAAGTCTTCCTGTCAATACTACATTGTTCATAAATTTTCTCCTTTTCTTTTCAATAAAAATAAAAAAAAGAAGCCCATACTTTTAAATCAGACTTTAAAAACGGACTTCTATGTGAAATATTATAATTCTTTTCAAATAGAATTGCAATAGGTATTTGGCAAAATATTGAAAATATGTTATAATTATTTTGAAAATATATTTTAGGAGTTATTTATGAAAAAAATTTTATTTATAGATTATGTAAAGGCAACGCCGCTACTCAACGAAAAAGAAAAAAATCTTATCGTAAACAAAATACTAAATAAACAAATAGATGAAAATGTCAGTCAGGAAACCATAAGACTTAGAGAGCATGCAATAATCGAAAAACTCTCTATGGACGTTAAAAATAGAGATTTTATAGATGATGAATATTCTTTGCTTGTAGGAAACGTCATTCTTGATTGTGATGAGATGCTTAATGATATAGAAGTTGTTTCTTCTATGTATTATGCTAAGAAATTCAAAGAAGTAAAGAAAAGACATGATAAGATAGGCATTTACACATTTCTATCAAAATACTTCAAAGACCTAACCGATAGGGTTAAAGAAAAAATTCTTTATTATTATAACCCTATTGTTACTGAAAGCGGATCTGTTTATCCTACATATAATGGAGACTACATTGTAGAGCTTCTTCGCATAGATGGACCACTAACTCGTGGTGAAATTATTAGTGCTTGCGAGAATAAACGCCATGTTGTGCGAGACAACGGAGATAAGCCGAAGAACGAAAGATACTTCGCTTCTGTAATTCCTGTAAACAAGAGGATAATCAGAACAGAGGATAAAAAACTTATGTTCTATGATGTTGATAAATTCGCAGATGAAATTAATAATCTTCTATCTGAAATTAAATTCCCTGTAGAGCAGGGCAAGCACAATATAGATGAAATTCTTGAAGATAATAAAAAACTATTTAAAGCTGCTAATATCTCTAATGGTTATGAAGCCCACAGCTTACTAAGACATTATGAAGATAAACTACCTCCAAATATAGAGCTTGGAAGAGTGCCTATGATAATTGTTACATAAATAAAAGACCTCTTAATGAGGTCTTTTTCTATACGCTTAGAGCCTTACTAGCTAAGTAGTCAGCCCTGTCGTTATATTCATTTCCAGAATGTCCTTTTACTTTAATAAACTTAATATCAAGTATTTCTCTACTATCAAAGACATAGTTTCTATACGCTTTAGTTTCTGGAAGCTTCGCTTCCACACGTCATCAGCCCAAGCACCAATTCCCTCATAATCATGATGGATAGCAAGTTTACTAATCCCATGCTCCTTGCAGTATTCAATGGCAAGCTCTGCACCTAAAAGCTCGCCAGCAACATTTCGTAACTTACTGCTATCATCTTTGCACGCCCTACTTAATTCAACAATATCATTATCTCCAAGAAGGATAACCGCAGCACCAGAGTAATGGCCCGTAGATGAATCATAACTGCCGTCAACATATGCGTTTACATACCCATCTGCAAGATCTTCTTTGATTGGTTGCTCGTCTCCAGAAACAAATTTTTCCGCTTCTTCAAGAGAGCGGAATTTTTTAAACTTAGCATTAGGGAAACCATCAACTGCCTTCTGGCATTCTTCCCAAGACATGAACACTCCAGTTCTAGCTCCAACTTTTACTGCGTAATACTTAGCCATATTTTTCTCCTTTCTTAATCAAATTACCACCCTCCTTGAGCGGAGAGCGGCATTCGTAGTCCTTACGCATCATGGCGTTCGACCTAATGATATTATATCATACTTATCACCCGAACGCAATACGCTCTACTTTGAAGTAGCTCTTTCGTATCTTGTTCTATTAGCCCTTTTATACAGCACATATAAAAGTGGGCTGCATAGGAATATTGATGAATAAGTACCAACAGTTACACCAATAAGGAGAGGAATTGTAAATGCTCTAAGTTCTGATGAGACCATGATGAATAATGGCAATATAGCACCTAAGGTCGTGAGAGAAGTCATGACAGATCTTGAGAACATCTGATTGATACTGTTATTAATAACCTTATCAAATTCTTTCTTGTTCATAAATTTCTTCTCTTCTCTGATCCTATCAAAGATAATGATTGTATCGTTGATAGAATATCCAACAACTGTTAGTATTCCAGCAATAAACGGATTATTGATTGCTAGACCGAATATTGCATATAGCGATAGTGTCACAAGAATATCGTGACCAAGCCCTATTACAGCAGACAGTCCATACTTCCAGTCTTTAAACCTGAGTCTTATATATAGAAGCATACATAAAGCTGCAATGCTAATAGCCTTGATTGCATTAGACTTTAGTTCTCTGCTTACAGATGGCCCAAACTCTTCAAAAGTTTCAATCTTTGTATTCTTCGAAACAGCCTTAAGGTTCGATACCACCTTTTCCTTTTCTGCTCCACTAATACCACTAGTTGTTTTGATTATTACTTTAGACTGCTCTTTATTTCCATATACAACAGAAACATCTTTATAGTTCTTTACAGCTTTCTTTACATCACTAATCTTGGTTTTGCTTCCCATATCAGCAGTAATCATTGTACCGCCAGTAAAGTCAATTCCGTAGTTCATGCCTCTTGTTAGGGAGAACATTGAACCCATCATGATAACCGCAAGTGATAATGCGAAAAACTTCTTCTTGTGCTTGATAAAGTCGAATTTAGGAACGAAGTCCACCCTTGAGATTTTAAGATTTCTAAATCTCTCAACAAGCACGCCGACATAAAGCCTTGTCACAACAATAGCAGTAAACATAGATAGGACTACACCAATCATAAGCGTTAAAGCAAAGCCCTTAACAGATGTTGTTCCAAGCAGATAAAGCACAAAAGCTGCAATAAGCGTAGTTACCTGAGAGTCAATAATGCTTGAATTTGCCTTCTTAAATCCCTCATATACGCTATGCCTTAGACCCTTACCTTTCTTAACCTCTTCCTTAATTCTGGTAAATATTACTACGTTAGCATCTACAGCCATACCGATAGACAGAATAATACCAGCAATACTTGGTAGAGATAATACTACGCCCATGCCTTTATAAGCCCATAGGTTAAGAAGCACATATAAAGCAAGAGCAAAATCTGCCATAAGGCCAAATACTCCGAATACTCCAATCATCAGTATAAATACGATAGCAATACCGATAGCCCCAGCAAAAATAGCCTTATTGAGCGCATCAGCACCAATGCTTGCCGACTGAACTGATGAACTTACTTCGTGCATAGAAAGCGGTAAAGCACCGCCCTTAATTAACTGAGCGAGTTCTGTTGCTTCCTTTTTCTGGAATCCGCTTGGACTTGTAATTTCACAAGATGTGCCAGTGATCGTGTTTTCAACTCTTGGTGCTGAAATAACTCTACCATCAAGTGTGATGATAATTGATTTTGAATCAATGTTCTTTGATGCACTCGTTACCGATCCAGAGCTGGCTCTCTTTGTAGCGGCCTCAAACTTTTTCGCTCCTTCATTAGAGAACTTTAGGTTGATTTTATAACCACCATGTTCATTATCTAGCGTTGCAGAAGCATCTTTAACATCACTTCCTGTGAGTGCAATAGAGCCATCAGCAAGCAAGAAGTTAAGCTGGGCTGTTTTACCGATCTGTTTTATTGCAGAATCCGCATCTTTAACACCTGGTAATTCTACTCTGATTCTTTTCTTTCCTTCGATTGTTACATTAGCCTCAGAGATACCCATAGTATTAACTCTGTTCTCGATTACACCTTTTGTTTCTTTCATTAGTGTATCGAGCTGTTCTCCTTTGGCTTTTGTTTCTCCTTCCATAACAACATAAACACCACCATTAATATCAAGGCCATATTTAAGCTGTTTCTTTAGTGGTTTGATTGGTCCACCTACTATGGTTATTACGCTGCCAATAATCGTCAAAACAATTAGCAGTACAGCCATTAAAGGCTTTAACTTATTTAGCATTAATTTTATTCCTCCTCATATATAAAATCTTTTAGTAGCCCACTCTCTTCTTTGTATGCAAGAATCTTGTGTGCGAGCCATATTCCCTCATTCCAGCCATCACTGTCAAATGTTGCGTGCTGAAAAAAGACTACTTCTCCAGCTTTGTTTTCGCATAAAATTAGATATGTCGAACTTTTATTTCTAGGTTCGATTCGTCCAGATACCCAACCAGTAAGCATGTCACGGGTTGCAAATTCCGATCCGTCAAGATAGCCGTCACTGTAATTTCCTTTTATTTCAGACAGTTCTCTCGTTATCTCGTCCGTTAAATTCATAAAACCACTCCTCTCTTTCTTAATTATAACATAATCGCTTACTTTTTCCAATATGTTTCGCAGAAGTATTGGAAGTAACAAACAACTATGCTATCATAGACATAAGGAGATTTTATGTTTAACATTATTTTTATTATTTTATGTATCGTTTTATTTAGAATGGTGCAGTCTGCAAATAGAGAGGTTGTGCATATTAAAAAACCCAACAAAAACAAGCCCAGATTAGATGAGTTAGCAAGCTGGATAATGTCAGTAAGGGAAATGAGTTCGATAAGGTTAAATACAATACTTTATTGTTTATATATTACCGAAATTCGTGATTATGGAGAATCGTGTATAGATAGACCATTTATAGCTTACGAAGAAGGCTTTATGATTAAAGAACTTAGAGATATATTTGGCACAACAAAAGAATATGCGAAAGTAAAACCCATAAGCGATAAGAAAGCAAAAGCGAATCCTGAGGTTTTAAAAAAAATAATAGGTTATATTCGGACCTTTGATGATTGTACAGACGAAAATCTCATTAAAATGGTGAGAGAATCATATATTTATATTGATACATATTTTGCACACGAAGATAGAATATTAACACCAGAAATTGTTTTAGAATGGACGAACCAAAAATTAATCTAAATTAAACAAACAAAAAAGCCCCATTTGGGGCTTTTTCTTATACCGCTGGGAATTCCAGACAATCAGGATTATCAATGCACTCTAGCACAGCTCTAAGTAAATCTAACTCAAAAACCATACCATTTTCGTTGGCCTTATCATCATAATCATCAATAATAATAGAAAAGCTGTTATCCTCATCCAAAACTCCAATTTCCTCTCTGTCAAAGAACCCCCAAACACCAAGTTTGTTATGGATTCTAAACTCAATCTCATCTTCAATGAAATCAAGCAGATACATCTTTGCGTACCTAGCAACATCTTCACTGCTCGTGTAGATCATAATATCAGCAGCAGCAAAGTCGTTGTTGTATGGACTACCAATAGTGACATATCCATTATTGGGATAATATGTCAAACCAAAGAAGGTAAGAAAGTCTTTTAATAACATTACTCTACCTCCTCATTAGGTTCACTAAAAGCTTCTTCTAGCCCAGCGATCTCCCAATCATCAGGAAGAACATCAATTGAAACTCTGTAATCACTTCCATCATTCGGTGGCAGTATAAAGCCGAGGTTCTGTATTGATACATCCTCATTTACTGGAACATCAGGTTTGCCGTCAAAACCATCAAGCTTATAGAAAAACGAACTAGATAAAAGATCCATAGATCTTGATTCCGAACGCATACCAAGCGTTTTTGTTTCACAGATATATCTATTGTTCTTATCAACAAACACAGGACGACAATGAGAGTCGTACCCTACAAAAAATATTTTTTTCATTTCTATTTCTCCTTTCTTTAAAAGAAACCTTTTACTTTATCTCTTTGATTGGCATAATCCCACATTCTACTAACATCTTGTTAATAAAATCTAGGGGCTGCGTTTTTACAATTCGGTCCGAATCTTCAAGCTCCCCATCAAGAAATTCTCCAAGAGTTTCACCAATATGACTAATGCCTCCAAAACTAGACCAATCATCTTCAAGAAGGATATTCCTCCAATCAGTTCCAAGCACGCTTAGTGCAGGTCTATAGTCTGTACCATCATTAGGTGGCAACACAATTGTTAGATTCTGGATCATAACATTATCATTTACTGGTGCTTCTGGCACACTGTCAAAGCTATCTACCTTGTAAAATAGCGTAGTCGCCACAAAATCCATAAATCTTGACGTTGAGGCAAGCCCAAGATTCTTGGTGTCGCAAATATATCTGCCGTCCTCATCAGTAAACACAGGGCGGCTATGTGAATCATACCCTATAAAAGTTAATATTTTCATTTTTTCTCCTTTTCTTTAAAGAAAACCCGTCATAAGACGGGCTTTTAATCACTTATTCATTTTTGCTCCACAGTTAGGGCAGTAATCGAATTTCTGAAAACCCCATCCTGTGCTTTTGTTAAATTCTTATTATGGTATTTGAAAAATTCAACTACCTTTCTTGCTTCTTCTATTATCATTTTTATCTCCTTTTATGCTAGTTCTTCCGAAACTAGCTCCGTAAATTCTTCAACGCCTTCATACTCACTATAATGATCGAGAACGAAATGTATAAATTCGCATACCTCCTGAAAATCATCATAAACAAGATCATTAACCCATGTTACGGGTTCATAATACTCATCCCAAGCATTAAGCGGAATAACTTCTCTACCCATACGCTCATTAACATACGCTGGGATAGAATAAGCTCTGTAATATAGCTCAACATCCTCATCTGGAATATCAAGTCCAATCATTTCGAGAAACTCGGACATCTTGTTTGCTCTAGCTTCTCCCCAAGTTTCTACGTTGAACAGAAGCTGCTCAACTGCTGCAATTGCTTTTAGCGTACTTTCATCATCTACGCCATGTCTAATTCTTAGAAATCCTGTAAATCCTGTCATTTTAAATTCTTTCATTTCTATTCTCCTTTTTAATCTTTTAATTTAATACCTATAACATCCTACTTGTGGATGTAGATACCACTTATTTACTCCCTGCATGATAGCAAAATCTACAAGACCATAGATAGTCTCAATAGAAGTAATATCGACCCAATCAAGATCATTACATTCTTCAATCACTACAAATCTTTGAACATCAAATGGATTAAAGATCTCTTGAT
>ERZ772910.707-NODE-707-length-18612-cov-3.870938_pt1 | contig 18612 bp, 6 predicted proteins | sample MGYA00511357_ERZ772910 | MGnify/ENA primary metagenome ERZ772910 (study PRJEB29015, sample SAMEA2738096) | human oral metagenome | biome: human oral; feature: human-associated habitat; material: saliva | place: China | collected 2193 ... | reverse complement strand
TCTTAATTAATTAACAATTTATTTTCCTTAAATGTGTTTATAGAAAAATACAGTTACTCTCATGTATTTGACTTTTTTTATTTCACCCCTTCTATGAACAAATGCAAAGTAGGTAGAACTATGCAAAACTAAGATAAACAAATCCATCTCAGCCATCTCTTCAAATCCCAATTCCTCTTCAGGGGGTAGGGATAAGAGGAATAAAAACTAAACAATTATGGATACCATTTTTTTTAAAAAAACAATTGTGAAAAAACTATTTCATTTTTTCTGTGCCGTTGCTCTATTTCTTATAGGGTCAGCGGTTTTCGCGCAAGAAGCCTTCACTACTGTCTATGACAATGGTGGAAAGCCCATCAAGGGTAGTTTCATGACTATAGGGAACAAATCCGATGCTCCCTATAACTTGAATATTCCCTCAAAGGATCCTAACTGTCCTGTTAATATCAAGTGGGCGCGCCTCTATTGGGCTGGTCATGCAGGTGGGGGCAACAAAGATCAGGTGCGTTTAGTAGGTCCTGGAGGTCTCAATAAATCCATTACCAAAGATGGAGGTAATGAAGAAACAAATGGGGTAGTATGGGCAGATGCTGACTATCTTATATATCGTTTCTATTTTACTAGTAATGATGGTGCTGATTTGGATATTGCAGCTGAAATTACTTCTCCTGTAAGATATCGTGCAGGATATTGTCGAGGCAGGTTCTCCTCTCAAGATATGCCAATAAGAGGAGCTGTTCCTTCGGGAAATTTTGCAATGTGGAGTGGTGATAATACAGGAGTTGGTTTGGAGTCTATTATTATCAATGTAAAAAAGATAAAACAGGCGCATCCTGCTTCTCAAGATATTGTTATGAACTTCTATGCAGGATGGTTTAGAAGGTATGTATCAGGGAATATGGCTATCAAAGCAGAAGCCTACAGAGGAGAAATGATAAACGATCCAGCTGATTATTACAACTGGATACCAGCTCCTGGAGCTCAAAAAGTAGGAGAAGCAACTTTCCCTATACAGTTGGCAAAATATAATGGAGCTTGTAATGGAAATAAGTGGACAAATGTGCCTACAGGCGATATGTACCACTTTGGAGAGTTTGTGTATAATCCTTCTGATGGTCGTATTCTTTGGAAAAAATCGTCTACCATAGGAGGAGGACAAGAGTACTTAGGGCAAAGTAATGTTGTGGATCCTACCAAAACAATTGTTAATGATGGTACTCGTGTCGATGATGACTCTTACTATTATCGTTGGACAGATGTGACTGCTGATCTGCAAGCCTTAGCTCGTGCAGGAAATCTCAATGGTCAGTATCGTGTAGATAACATATATAATAATGGAAGCCCTTCTTGGAAATTCGATTCAGGATGGGCCTTGGTGGTTGTCTATGAAGATCCTAAAGGGGATCAAAATAATTTAAGGGTGATTAAGGTAGAACAAGGTTTTGAACGAGTCGGTGCGGGTGGTCCTACCACACGAACTCGTTCTATTGGAGGCTTTGTCAAACCGGGGCCTTTGAGTGATTATTGGGATATCTTCTCTGGAGTAACTTTAGGAGGGGAAGCCTCTCAAAATGGCGATAAGTATAAGCCTAATGCTGCTGAATATGCTTGGCCTTCAGGACATAGAACCTCTTCTAACTTCTTTAATGAGTCTGTTACGATCAACCAAGAAGCAAAACAACCCACACGTGGTTGGGATGTGTTTTTCTTTGAAACTAAGGCAGTAGCTCCTGGAGCTACTTCGACTACCTCTAGCTACTTGGCTAATGATGGTGGCTACGATGCTTATATCAATTTGGTAAATGTTATGTCTGTAGCAACAGCAAGGCCACTTTACCAAATGGTTACCTCCGTGAAAAACTCCGCTGGTACTGACATCTCAGGTCAGCGTATTGCCTTAGGAGCTACTGCCAAATATGAAATTACTCTACGCAATGTAGGCTCTGGTAATGCCTCTTCTGCTATTACCTTGGAGGCGTTACTACCTAAGAATCTTAACTATGTAAGTCATGAAGCCTTGCCGCTGGGAGCTACCTTCGCAGGTAAGACGGATAATTATAACAACACAGGTCGTTCCTTGCTCAAGTTTACCATTCCTGCAGCAGGTCTTCCTGCCAATGCTAATGCTCCTATGTCTGCGCCTATTACAATTAATGTAAAGGCGGTATCCGATTGTGGAGCTTTGCGTGATGCTTGTTCTAACAAACTTGAGTTCCAGCCTGTCCTTAAGTATAGTGTAGTAGGGCCTAATGAGAATTTAGAACAGCTCTCCTACAACAATCTTACTGACTGTGAACCTAAGCCTACAACCTTTTTTATTGATGATACTCCTTGTAGCCAATCCGCCAACAATACCTATCCGTATTGTGCTGCCTTTGAGCTCGATGGAGGGGCTGGTTATCCTTCTTATAAGTGGACACGACAAGGAAGTACTCAAGTACTTAGTACCGAGCGTAAGTACCGCATCACTGAGGCTGGTGTTTATGTACTTGAAAGAGGGGCTTCTGCTTGTCAGAACCCTACAACCTTGACTTTCAACATCACACCTCGTACTGGCAACGATGCCCTGCATCCATTGCGCAACAATAGTCGTGTGGTGGAGCGTCAGACTTGTAACAATACAGGTCTTGAGTACCTACAGGTGGCACTTTGCGGTCCTTCAGTGACCCTCTCTACCACTGGAGTGAGTCTCCCCGATAGTGATGTGATCTGGTACCGTTACAAAGGAAATACTTCTCAGCTAGTACCTTCTTGTCCTCCAGCTTCTGTAGCTGCTGAACCAGCCAACTGGGAACGCTTGGGTACAGGGAAGACTTTCACTATCAACGAAAACCAAGTAAGTAACAATGGTACACACTTCGCAATTGTCCTTAAGAATCCAGGTAATTGTGACGCGGATTATTACTTCCGTGCTTACAAGGCATCAGGTAATTATACTTTGGCTAAGGAAAATATCTTGTCGCTCATGTGTAATGGGGCTACTACAGCTACTGCTCAGGGCTGGCTCAAGATAACCAATATTCCTAATGGACAATACCAATATAAAATAGATGGACCTTCTGCCTCTGTGGGTTGGACGGATGTACCTGGAGGTAATAACAACTTCGAACATCAAGTCTCTGCCCGTGGGGAATATACTGTGACCCTACGTCCGAAACTTGCTGGAGGATCTTCTCAGTTTCAAAATAATGTATGTACTTTCGAACAGAAGATCACCGTGCAGGAGACCACCACGGCAGGTACGGATCCAACCCTGACCCTCACCAAAAAGGATGTACAGTGTGTGGCACAGACTCCTTCCGGAGGAGCCATTCATGTTATGCTACATGGCAATGTCTCCCTACCAGTGGATGTCATCGTCAAAAAACAAGCAGGGTCTCAGATAGTGCGTGTAACGGTAGATAATGATAGCAAGCGCGATTCCAACAACTGGGACAATGTTTCCAAGGCAGCTATCAGCACCTTAGGCAAAGGAAAATATGAAGTTACAGTAGTACCTAACCAGCGCAACTGTACTACTCCAGCTCAGATAGTAGAAATCAATGAGCTACCAGAACTCAAGCTTCTTACTATAACACCAGAAGATCCTACTTGTGGCCCTACTAAGAGAATTTCTATGACTTATACAGGGGGAACTCCTCCATATTCTGTATGGGTAGAGTCTTCAGGGGTGGTGCTACAGCGTCCTAGTGTAGGGAACCTAACTGCTTATACCTTTGAAATTAATGATCCCACTTTTACCTCAGGATCTAAAACCTATATAGTAGGAGTAAGAGATGCTAATGGTTGTTCTGTATTTAGAAATATAACCTATCAGTTACAGCCTAAGCCTACCTTTACCAAGGCAAGTACAGCCGCGGATTGTTCGACTACAGCAGGTACCATTACCATGACCATCAACAATCCATCGTTCGATGTGACCAAATACTCTGTGCGTTATGCTATTGAAAAAGCCAATGCAGGAGGTACTTTCTCAGGCAACTGGATATATCAAAACTATCCTAACAATACCTTTACAGGACTCGCCTCTGGTAAGTATCGTCTCCGTGTATACTACAAGCGCGGTAGTAAGGAGTGTTCTTGGCCAGAAGAAACCTATCAGGTGATGAATAATGGTCGTCTCGAATATCTCACAGGCCCTGACTTTGATGACCAGATCGTAACGATCAATGAAGGTAACGGACCGCTGACTGGTTTTGCTAACGTATCTCACTTGGCTTGTAAGGTAGGAGAAAACCCAACCGGACATGCTCACGCTTCTGTACGTGTTTCTGGTCTCGGTGGTGGTAACGGTACTGCTGGCGGGGTAGGACCTAGTGGTAAGTATGATGTCTCCTTGGATGGTGGAATTACTTGGAATGCGGCTCCAGGAGGATCCACTATCACTTGGGATCAAAATGACTTACGTTGGGATAATGTGCCAGCGGATACTTACCATGTAAAAATACGTAGCCACGCTCCTGCCGGAGGGCTTGTAGCCTGTGAACAACAGTTTACCGTACAAGTGGAATCACCACTTGCCGCTCCTGAAGTAGCCAATAGTATTGCCTATGATTGTGAAGGAGCTGCACAGATAACCTTTACAACTTCACGTAGTGACTATAGCTACCATGTGGTGACAGGATCACCGCTATCTTCACTACCTACCGAATGGAATGGTAACTATGAAGGTACAGGTACTATTAACAAATTGACTATTGATAAATCTAAAGCAGGTACTACTCAATATGCACGTATCTTCTATAAGAGAACTGTAACGCCTAAGCGTGAACTTATTCGTGAGGACTTCGGGGTAGGAGAACCTACTGATATTGCTGGACTTAACAGAGTAGGAGTAAGTATCTCTCCATTATTAAGATATAAAACTCCTCCAGGACATGTAAGTTGGCAGGAATATTCTATTACAAACTATAAGGATTTCTATGATACTGGATGGCCAGGTCTTCGCTTAGGCAGTCCAAACTGGATACAAGATGCTCCTGAAGATCACACAGGTCTTCCTAATGGACGCTATATGTTCATAGATATGTATGAGAATATTCCTCAAGGAATGACTCTATACCAAAAAGAGGTAGATATAGTGCCTAATGGTCCTATTGGATTTGAGGTCTATGTAATGAACCTTAATAGAAGTGCTTCTCGTTGGGAACTTCCAAACATTCGTGTACAAGTAACAGACCTCTCTGACAACGTAATTGGAGAAGTAACTTCTGGAGATATACCATATAATGATATAGGAAATACTAATTGGGTACGTATCTCTTCTGATCAGTTAGGAGATATCAACCCAGGTAATAATACTCGTGTTCGTATCAAGATACAAAACACCCATAACCATCGTATGGGTAATGACTTTGCTATTGATGACATCTATGTATTCCAAGGACCTGTAAGCTGTCCTACCCTCAAGGTGGATGTAGCCTTACCAATTGAGGCTGGCAAAGAAATGAAAATCACCTCTCATACTACTATTGATGAGACTTGTAATGGTTCGAATGATGGTAAGCTTACCTTTGGAGTAGCGAATTATGGCAATGTGGCATATACTTGGAAGGTAGTAACTCGAGGCACTACTACCCAGGTACAGGGAGGCACTAACAATAGTTCGGGTCTTACAGTAAGCAACTTAGCTCCAGGTCTTTATACATTGAAGTTGACCTCTGGACATCAGGTTAAGTTCTCAGACAACCAAGCTTGTGAGGTTACACAGGATTTTGAGATCAAGAGAAATGATAGAGTAACAGTAACTCAGAACAGACCGATTGATTACCTTGATTGTAATGTAGAAAGAAAGCAAGTTCTTTTCTTTTCACAGAATGCTACAGGGGCAAATCAGGGTGTGTTTAATATCACTGGAGGTAAGCAAACCACAGGAGTGCCATTGAGATATACTATAAAAGTGGTAAAAATTCCATCAGGGGCTACCGATATTCTTACCCCAGATTCTAATGGTTACTACCGTTATGTAGTGGGAGCAGGCACATATCAGGTGACAATTACAGATGATAACAACTGTAATGGAGGTCAAGGTACTTTTACCTATAAAGTAGAGGGTCGTCATAAGATAGCTACATTGGAAGCGAAGTATGAGAATTGTAATGCTACTACGGGTATAGGAGACATGAAGCTTACCCACACCTTTGTAGGAGGAGTGAATAATGGTAAGCCAGTGACCTATGAATGGAAGAAACAGGGTGATGCTACATGGACAGTGGTAGCGGGCACCTCTATTCCAGCAGCTACTGTTAATGGATGGACAAAAGGAGCTACATATCTCATTCGAGCTAAAGATGAATACAGTTGTGAGAAAGAGATAGAGGTATCAATCCCAGTAGAGATTGAGAACCTAACCACGGCAGACTATACCGTAGTTCATCCTGCGGCAGCCTGTCCTCCTAATCCAGTAACTCCAGGAAGTATCACAGTGAACCATGTACGAGGCGGCAGTCTAACACCTTCCTATCGTTATGCTTTTGTACCTGCTGGTCAAACGCCATCGGATACAGACTATGCGACTAGCAATACGAAGACCGGTCTGAATACGGCAGGTTCTTGGGATATATATATAAAGGATATAGCGGCTACTCCTCCTACTTGTGGTAAGAGGGTAACTACCCAATCCATCAAGATAGAAGATCCTGTTTCTACGGATGTAGAGAAAATAGGAGGGAACTTTGCCGTGGATAGTTATAGTGCTCTCTGTGAAGATGGTCAGGGAGGTAAGCTTGTGATTAAGAAGTTCTGGGGTAAAGGTCCTTTTGAGATAATACTTAAAGACAACACCCATAATACTAGGGCTACCTATACCATACCTAAGGTTGCAGTACCTGGTAAGGTAACGATATCTCCTTCAGGAAGGATGGAGGTAGTAGATTATGCACTAGAGAACCTAGAGGCTGGTAACAACTATGAGTTGCATATCAAGGATATAGGCAATGGAAACTGTGATCCATTAGGAGCTACAGGATATACCTTTAGCATTGCATCGATGAGTTTTACCTATCCAGCAGGAGGGGCAGTGACACAGTCTTTGGTGGGCTGTACTACGACTATGGCTTTTGCCTTGAAAGCGAATAATAACATTCAACCTGCGGCGGATTATGAGGTTGTATACCGCTTGGTGAGACATAATGGAGCACCTGTAACAGGAGCGAATGGACAATGGGTTACAGAGGCGGCTAATCCAGTGGTAGCTCCATACATTGCTCAAGGTCTACAAGGAGCTTTGTATGCAGGATTCACCTTAGGAGATCGCTTTACGGCTCAGGTAGGAGTGAGAAGGAAATCTGATAATTCGGTAGTATGTACCAAGGATATTCCTGAGTTTACCCTTACAGGTACGCCAAGCAATGTGAACTTGACAACGGCTCCTTCGGGCACTTGTAACTATAACTTAACGGTACAGTTTGGAGCTTCTGGAGTAACATATTATGATGTACAGTTCTTCCTTAACCACGATGGACCTACAGCAGAGGATCAATCAGCTGTGATAGGAACCTTTGTAGGAGGAAATTCACATACTTTCAACAACTTACAAAAAGGTAGAACCTATAAGGTGTATATCCATTATAAGGAAAACTCAGGATCTACTACGGTATGTAAGCAAGCGATAGATGTACCAGAGGATACTAATAATAGGCCAAGTATACAGGTGGATAACAATACGCTCTCAGGAGTGGCTTGTTCTCCAGGGGCAACTACTACGGTGAACTTTAATATCACGGTTACCGTTGGAGCGCCACTTAACTATAAGGTTTATACAAAGGCAGATTCAGGAGTTCTTACTCAGGTAGGTAATGGGGCTATCGCTGGAGCAAGTCCTTACCTACTATCCTTGCCAGGTCAGATTATTACGGCTCCAGGTCAGCGTTATGTATTGTCCTTGATAGATGCTTCTGGTTGTGAATCGTTTACCCATGATATATTTGTAACGCCACCACCAACGAATGCTTTGACAGGAGGAACCTTATCAGTAGACGCCTCTACAACGGCAATGAGTTGTACCGATGGTAGAGCTAAGCTTGTTGTAAAAGGCGGAGCTACGGGAGGTACAGGGCCATTTACCTATAGCTTATTACAGACAGATAATACCTTCTTAAGAAGAAATATAGTAAAACGTAATATACCAAACTTCAACACGAATGTAGATTTTGATCTTAGAGAGAGTGATTTTGTTCCAGGAACAGTGTATTCAGGAATTACGTTTACCTTTAGAATCACCGATCAGGCAACAGGCTGTGAGGCACCACCTATAACCGTTACGGGTAATGCTTTAGGTAAGTTCCTCAGCAGTCAACACAAGGCTACAGCGACCTTGGATATCAACAGGACAGCAGTGGGGGCGAATGCTTGTGATGCCAACGATGTGAACTATAAGCTGAAGATAACCTTGTCTAATATCAATGCGACAGGGGGTACTGCACTTACTTTTGCTGATTACGAATACTCTATTGATGGAGGTAATACATATACTACCTTCCCAGCACTAACAGCAGAGGTAGATATACCAGCACTCTTTGATCAGAATAAGGTCAAGGTAAGAGCGAAAGAGAGTCTTTGTGATGCGACTATTGCTTATGCAGGAGGAACGCCTCCGGGACCTAACGAGCGCTTGACATATCCTAAGCTTAAGTTTACCGCTGAGAAGAAGACGGATATGGCTTGTGACAATGCAGGGGTATATAGAGCGACCTTTAACTTGAAGATCACCAGTGGTTCAGACTTTGTGACCTCACCTACGGTACCTGCACCATTTACAGGAGCCAATCGATATGAGATCAAGGTAACTGAGGGTACAGGAGTAGCCGCAGGTACAAGAAATGCCTTGACCACAGCACCAGCAGGTACAACCTTTACTACAGCGGTGACGCCAGCAGGTACAAATGTACATACTCAGCTGATTACAGTAACTTATACACCACCATTACCAACAACACCAATTACGTACAACGTATGGGTGAAGGATTTGGGTAATAAGTATTGTGATGATTATGTGGCGAGTGCTCCTATAGTGATCAACCCAGCGGAAGATCCAGCAGCACTTAAGGCACGTCATACGATAGACCCAGCTAAGATAAATAATGTAGTGGGATGTACTCCAGGGGGTACTACAGGTAGCTTTGAGTTTACCCGTACTATAACTTCGGGAAGAGAGGATGTCTCCTTTGAATATGAATTGTTCTATAGTACTGCTGCTGCGGGTCCATTTACAGGACCAGTTTCAGGTATTGAGGTAGGTGATGGAGATATCATAGAGCGTACTACAAGTACAGTTCGCTATAAGGTAACGGGCCTTAAGGCAGGTTACTACCAACTCAGAGTGAAGAGTTCAGCCAATGGTACCTGTGGTCAGGATGTGACAAACTTCACTGGAGGGGTAGTTCAGATAACAGAACGTCCTATCCCAACCTTTGATGTCAATCCAGCCAACCCAGGTATAGAGATTGTTCAAGCAGGTTGTGGTGCTGCGACTACCTATGGAGTAACACCTAAGGAATCGAATGCGCAGCTTTACCTCAATATTAAGGGAGGAACTCCTCCTTATAAGGTAGAGATCTATGAGGCAGGTAGTGTGATTATTACCCGTCAAGTAACTTCTTCTACTCCACCAGCACCTTACCCAGGACCTACAGTGTACACAGCGAATGCCACTATAGACCTTCCTGCTAAGGATGTGGATTATACGATAGTAGTAAAAGTAACGGATGCGAACGGATGTGTATTGGCTATTCCAAGTTCATTCGTAGGAACAGTTAAGACACTACAAAAGATCACAGGGGTAACCCTCAACCGTACCCAGCAAATGAGCTGTCAGCCAACGGGTACGGAACAGGTGACTATGACTGTGACACGTACGAATGGTTCAAATACAAATGGATACAATGTATATATAAGAAAGATGACCGGAGCAGGAGCTCCTACTGAGGTAGCTGGCTATGACTCAGCTGCCAGAACAGCAGGTACTGCTCAGATAGGGGGTACAGGGGTAGGTACTATTACCTTCCCTCAGATCGCCGAAGAAAGTGCTGATTATGAGATTACCTTGACCGATAAGGATACAGGATGTACTTTTGTGGTACCAAGTGGATATAGAGTAGAGAAGGCTAAAGCGCCACGAGTAAACTTCTTTGTAACGGAAGGAATCTGTGGAGATACTGCTTCACCTGCTCCAGGTACAGTTGATGTAACCTTCAAGGTAGAAGTAGAAGGAGAAATAGGCTCTGGAGGATATACTTGGTTTGTGAAGAAGTCAGGAGGAACTACCTATGGTACCCAGACAGGCCATGGAGCTTCAGACCAGATGACTGTACATATACCTGTAGGAGATGTGCCACAAGGTACTGCAGTAACTTTTGAGACTGAGGTAACTGTAGTGAGTACACAGTGTAAGACTACGGCGCAGCTTACGGCTACCCGTCCACAGAATATCAATGCAGTGAGCAAGGTATTGCGCTATATGACTTACTGTAATGGAGAAGCTCAGAACGATGCTCAGATAGGGGTTACCTCAGCTCCGACAGGAGGTTGGGGAGCACCATACCAATACCGAGTAGTAACCGATGGTAATGCAGGTAGCTTCACCGATCAGATGACCTTTACCGTAGGGGTGGGTACCCACTATATAGAAGTGAGAGACTCACGCGGATGTACAAGGAAATTGGATAGCTTTACCTTTGTGCCTTACCACGGTCCATCTATGCAGCTACAAGCGCCAAATGTACCGGTAGCTACGAAGAAACCAAGCTGTGTAGGTTCACAAGATGGAGAGATTAAGCTCACTGGGGTAACGGGAGGTAGCGTAACGGCGACCACTCCATCTCCTGCAGGAACAACTCCAACACTTATAGAAGGAAAGCTATCATATGAACTTTTCGATGCGACTACGAATACTTCATTGGGCAGAATCCAGCCAGATGATAACCCAACCACTCGTGGTACGGTAACCTTCTCTGGTTTAGGAGCTGGTAAGTACTTTATCAGAATCACCTCTGATATGCTTTGTGCAGATGATAAGCACGATACACAGGTGGTAACAGTTAATGACCCAGGTACAATCATTGCCAGAGCGGAATTGACTAAGTACCCAGGCTGTAATACAGCAGGTGACATCACCGTACAGATAGAGGGCAGACCGAATATGGATCCTACAAGAGGTACTTATAAGGTAGAACTCTATGACATTAGTGCAGGTCGTCCAGGTACTTTAGTGCCAGGAACACCAACTATTACGGGAGCTTACCAGACAGGAGTAACGGCAGTCTTTGCCACAGCAGTAGCATCAGGTCCTACTTCGGATAAGGTATACTATGCTAAGGTAATGGATAACGGTGGTGGTACAGGTGCCTGCGAAGGAGAATCCAACGAGGTACATGTAGCCAAAGTGAATCCGATAGATGGCGCTATAGATAATGATAAGAGTGTGACAAGCCTCAAGTGCTATGGTAGCTCTTATGGTAAGATTGTGGTAACAGCCACAGGAGGTAAGAACGATGAGCCTTATGTCTTTACCCTTAAGAAAAACGGAACTGTTGTACCAGGCTTACCTACACCGAATCCGAATGCACAAGGAGTATTTGAAGGACTTGATGCCTCTGATGACTATACGGTAGAAATCAGTCAAGCCGTGGGAGGATGTACTACGAAGGTAGTTCAAGTACAGATAAAACAAGAGACCGAGTACAAGGTAGAATACGAAGTGAAACAGGTGACTTGTAATGGAGATCATGATGGTTCTATCGAGATCACCACAACATCAGGTCAGACCAAGCTTGATGGTACCCAAAGAAAGCTTACCTATGCGATTAGTCCTCGCTTAGATCGCTTCTTGGACAACGGAGGTAAGTTTGAAGGCTTAGCTCCTGGTAAGTACTATGTGATTGTACAGGATGAGAATGGCTGTCGTCCTAATGAGATTAGGGAAAAAGGCCAACCAACAGCGACAGGAGCTGATATTATAGAGTTTACGATCACTGAACCGGATCCATTGAGTGTAACGGTACGTATGGATACGGTAGAACACGAAAGCTGTGCAGGAAGCAATGACGGAAAGGCTTACTTGCGAGTGATTGGAGGAACACCACTAAGAACAGTGGGTAATGATAAGGTATACGAATACTCTAAGGATGGAGGCACTACATGGGTTGAATACCATAGTGATGGCAATGGTACCCTCATAGATGGCTTAGCCCCTGGCGACCATACCATCAATATAAGAGATAAGAATGGCTGTCAAGCCGAAGCAACCCTTACCATAGAAGCCGGCTCAGAGGTGACCCTCAAGCTCAGTCAAGGTAAGTATGAGTGTGTGAACAATGTGATTAAGTATGTAGTAGAGGCTAGCGTAGAACCTGCTTCTGCAGCACTTAATGTAAGATACTTGCTCGATGGGGTAGCTCATAACAATACCCGCTTTGAGTTGGATGTGGATCTTCAGACCAATACAACTAAGAGCTATGTAATCTCTGTAATCCATAAGGTAGCAGGTCATGGAGAATGTAGAAAAGACTCTGCACCGATTGTGGTAGCTCCAAAGACACCGCTTAAGGCTCAGGCAGATAAGATCACCAGCGTAAGCTGTCATGATGGTGCTGATGGTTCCTTCGAGGTAGTAGCTCAGGGAGGCTCAGGTAAGTACGAATATGGACTTAAACAAGCCGATGGCTCTTACAGATGGCAGGGTACGAACAACCAGTTCAAGAACCTTTCTGTAGGCTCTTACACGGTAGGTGTGAAAGATACAGAATACGGATGTATCTATGAGGTAGTCAATACAGCGATCATCGCACCTACACCGATACTGATCACTCAGAATAGCATCACCCATGTAGGATGTAAGGGCGAAGCCAATGGAGAGATAGAGTATGTACTCAAGGGAGGAAATCCACAGTATAGCTGGGAGGTATTCTTCGAAAATGGAGAAAGCACTTCTAAGCGAGGTACAGGAGAGAGAGAAGCTACACCATTCAAGATACAAGGTCTTAAGGCTGGTAAATACCTCTTGGTAGTGAAAGACGCTAAGGGTTGTAGCCAGAAGAAAGAGTTTGAGATCATAGAAGGGGTAGACCTCAAAGGAGTGATCACACAACACTATCAGTGTAATGCGGATATCAGTGAGAACAACAAGGTCTTGGTAGTGGATGGTTCAGGTCCTAATAGTGACACAGCTGCCGAAGCTACTTACGATGTATATGTATCGGTAACGACTCCATACTTGGTAATCAACCCAAGTTCAGGAGGAGCGATAAACCGCTTGCGATATGCGATTACCACACAGGGTGGATCCCCAATCCAGCGTTATGAGTTCAATGGAACTACTCCGGGTACGGATAATACACACAATATGTACAAGATAGCCTATGCAACGCTTATCAACCAGCTCAATGCGGTACGTCCGTTGCAAGAAGGCTTGAACAAATACGAATTGCACTTGTATTACTTTAATAAGGATAACCCAGCGATGAGTGATTCACCATTGTGCCAAGAAGTGAGAGAACTCAACATTGAGTACTATCCACCAATCAAGATCACTAACCAGAGTATCGCCAACGACCTTAACTTAGTAAAAGTGAAAGTAGAGGGAGGTAAAGAGCGCTATACGGTATACTTTAGTGGAGCTCAATACCACACAGGGGAAGAGGTTAAGGCGCACTATGTACAGAAGGTGGACGATGTGAAGGCAGGAGATGAGGTAGTTTACTACGTACAGAAGACGGATTATGAAGAGGTGAACCCAGCCACAGGCAAGGTAGAGAAGAAAGTCCGTGTATATGTAGAGGACAGCAAGGGCGAGCTCAAGGAAGAGAATGGAGGTAAGCAGGTATGTGCTCATTCAGTATTCATCTATAAGGAATATATGGATGTGGTGATACCGAACTACTTCACGCCGAATGGAGATGGCGAGTATGACACATGGGCACCGCTTAACTTGGCCAGCTATCCACATGCCGAAACGATCATCTATGACCGCTACGGCCGCCAGATAGCGACCTTGAACAACCGTCAAGAGTGGGATGGTACCTACGGAGGCGAGCCACTTCCAACGGGAGATTACTGGTATGTACTTCGTCTGAACGAGCCAGATGACAGCCGTACCTTCAAAGGCCACTTCACCCTTTATAGGTAGTGATTAATGATCAATGATCAATGTTCAATCTTCACTGATCACTGATTAATACCTAAAGAAAGGAATAACAATAATTGAAAAGAGACCTTCCAGTAATGGAGGGTCTCTTTTTATTACAACTCCCCATATCCTCTGCTCACTCTTCGTTTTTCACTTTTCACTGTTCTTCCCCCTTGTGAAAAACTTATTTCTTAAAAAAGACTAAAAAACACGTGAAAGTAAAAAGAAAAAATGTATCTTTGTCCCTGCAAAATAAGGCAAACACAATACAAATTATAATTACTAAAAAATGATACAAAAAATCATTAGTAAGTGGCTGTTTTTAAGCATTCTAATTCTTCCTTACACTTCTCTTTGGGCTTCTGAACAAGCTCCTGAAGAGGAGGTAGATTTTACCCAAGTGATTCAGCACCATATAGCAGACTCGCACGAATATCATTTGTTGGACTGGGGGGGCACTTCCATTACTCTTCCCTTACCTATTATCCTATGGACAGACAATGGTTTGGTGACTTTCCTTTCCAGTGAGTTTCATCACGATGATAAAGGGGAGGTAATCGTAGAGAAAGCAGGGCAATACTTCGCTCGTGTACATGGACAAATCTACTATACCGATGCAGCAGGTGCCATTTCTTATGGAAAAGATCACAAGGTGACCAATGCGCGTCCGTTGGATTTCTCTATTACTAAGAATGTAGTATTGCTTTTCCTTATTGCACTACTTATGATCTTAGCTTTTGTCTCTGTAGCACGTTCTTATAAGAAGAATCCTAAAGCGCCTAAGGGATTTGCTAACCTTTTAGAAACACTTATCGTTTTTATACGTGATGAGGTTGCCAAGCCTAATATAGGAGACAAAAAGTACCAACGCTACATGCCTTATTTGCTTACTGTTTTCTTTTTTATTCTCATAGGAAACCTTTTGGGCTTGGTGCCTATTATTTCAGGAACCTTGACCAATGACATTATCTTCACAGGAACTTTGGCTGTAGTGACTTTCCTTATTACTACTTTTAGTGGAAATTCTCATTATTGGAAACATATATTTGCTACTCCAGGCGTACCATTATGGCTTTCTCCTATTATGATCCCTGTGGAGGTGATCGGGATGCTTACCAAGCCATTCTCTTTGATGATACGTTTGTTTGCCAATATTACAGCAGGGCACATCATTATCCTGAGCTTATTGGGGCTTATCTTTACTTTCAAGACAGTGCTTATTTCTCCTGTATCGGTTGCTTTCTCTTTGTTTATTAGTATCTTAGAGCTTTTAGTAGCCTTTATCCAAGCCTATGTATTTACTTTACTTTCAGCTTTGTTCATAGGAGGAGCGGTAGCTGAGGAGCATCATGCTGAGGAGCATCATTAGGAGAGTTTCGTTTTTCAAAATTGTATCTATTAACACTTTTAAATAATTTAAAATTATGGTATTAGCAGGAATTGGAGCTGGTATTGCAGCTCTTGCAGCAGGAATTGGTATTGGTAGAATTGGTTCTTCCGCTATGGAAGGAATTGCACGCCAGCCAGAAGCAGCTTCTAAAATACAAGGAGCGATGATTATTGCTGCCGCACTTATCGAAGGGGTAGCCCTCTTTGCTGTGGTTGTTGCCTTGGTAGCAAAATAAGTTGCGAAAAAAGTATACCGTTCTGTAACGGTTGGTTGCAGAACGGTTCTTATCTTAAAAAACTCAAAAAAGTCATTACAACAGAAAAATAAAAATACATGAATTTCATCCATCCCGAAAGTCTTAGTTTTTGGACACTGATTGTCTTTGTTTGCTTATTACTTTTGCTTCGTGCTTTTGCATGGAAGCCTATTCTCAAAGCCCTGAAAGAACGTGAGGATTCTATCAATCATGCCTTGGAAGCTGCCGATGAGGCTAAGAAAGAAATGGCAAACCTGAAAGCTGATAATGAAAAACTCTTAACAGAGGCTCGCCAAGAGCGTGAGGCTATTCTTAAGGAAGCTCGCGAGATAAAAGAGCGTGTGATTTCTCAAGCTAAGGAAGAAGCACATGCAGAAGGGCTTAAGATTATTTCTCAAGCAAAGGCAACAATAGAAGGAGAAAAGAAAATGGCTATCGCTGAGATAAAGGAACAAATAGCCTCTCTCTCCTTGGATATTGCTAAGAAAGTTCTTACTAAAGAGCTTGCTTCGGAAGTAAGACAAGAAAAACTTGTAGAAGATTTGTTGAACGAAATTACTATCAAATGATACACTCTACCAAAGTAGCCAAACGATATGCTAAAGCACTCTTGGACTATGCCATAGAGAACCAAAAAGAAGAACTTCTCTTTGGAGAAATCTCTTCTGTGGTGGAGGTGATTCATGAAAATCCTGACCTGAAAGCACTATTACATTCGCCGATTGTCAAAACAGAAGTTAAACAGCGAGTATTACAAGAAATCTTCGCTGAGCATATCTCTCAATTGCAGGTGCTCTTTACTATTCTTTTTCAAAATAAAAGAATATCGGATTTGTATGCTATCGCTCGTGAATTTGTGGAGCAATACAACGAATATAAAGAAAAGATAGTCATTTACCTTACCACTGCTGTGGAGGCTTCTGATAGGCTCAAAGAAGAGTTTGTAGCCAAGGCAGTTGCACTGAGTGGAAAGCGAAACATTTCATTGGAGAACAAGATAGATCCTTCTATCATAGGAGGCTTCATTCTTCGTATTAATGACTTGCAGTATAATGCGAGTATCTCTTATAAGCTACAGGCTATACAAGAGCAATTCAAGGAGAACGTTTTTTAACATAGTTTATTGATATACAAGGAGATTATTCTTTTGAGTAATCTCCTTATTTTTTTCTTGTATTTCTCACAAAATTTGTACTTTTGCACCCTCTTAAAAAATTCGATATTATGAATATGAAAATGATACGACAGCTTTTCCCTTTGGCTATAGGGGGGATTGCCTTAGGAAGTACAGAATTTATCCCTATGGGACTGATGCGAACCATGGGAGGAGATCTGCACCTTTCGGATGATCAAGTAGGGAATTTCATTGCTGCTTATGCAATAGGGGTCGTGGTAGGAGCGCCTACCTTGGTGGGGCTCAGTACTCGTTTTCAGCCAAAGAAGGTGTTGATTGCTTTTATGTTGCTTTTTACCCTTTTCAATGGGCTTTTTTCTTTGATGCCTACCTACGAGACCTTGTTGGTCAGTCGTTTTTGTTCAGGATTACCTCATGGAGCTTTCTTTGGAGTAGGAGCTATTGTAGCCAAGCAATTGGCTCCGAGGGAGAAAGAAGCGATGGCTATCTCGGTCATGTTTGGCGGACTTACCATTGCCAATCTGCTGGTGATACCTCTCTTTACACATTTAGGAGGAGTGATAGGATGGCGTCCAGTGGTGGCTATGATTGCTGCTTTGGGGTTGGTCACAGCTCTATGTGTGTTCTTTTTCTTGCCTAAGGTCGATTCTCAGCGAGATATGACCCTATGGAAAGAATTGCAACACTTCTTTTCGATACCCTCTATGTTGCTCTTGGTCATTACAGCTTTGGGTTGTGGGGGGCTTTTCTCTTGGCTTAGCTATATAGAGCCCTTAATGCTTGATTATGCACACCTGCCTCGTGAACAGATGCCTACAGTAATGATTGTGGTCGGGATAGGTATGGTCGTAGGTAATTTTTTTGGAGGATGGCTTACCGATAAGCTCCATTTGGTTCGGGCGAGCATCATTGTTTTTACCTCTACAATCTGCGTACTTTTGATTATCTTTTTCTTCTCGGATCAGCTTTGGCTCTCTTGGGTTTTGACCTTTGTATGTGCTATAGCAGCTATGTCCGTTGGGGCACCGCTGAATATCATGATGTTCCGTGTATCCCCACAAGCACAGATGATGGGGGCAGCTTTTATGCAAGCGGCCTTCAATCTGGCCAATACCTTAGGCGCCTATCTGGGAGGAAAACCCCTTAAATATGGTTATACAAGCAATTATCCTGCTTTGGTAGGAGCCACAATGGCCTTGGCAGGCTTTCTTTGTGCTTTGTTCCTTTACAGGAAATATGCAAGACTTTTCAAGTGATAGGCCAAGAAAGAAAAGTAAAAAACACATGTAATAGAAATAGTTAAGAAGGGTAGCTATAGATAATTTCTATAGCTATCCCTTGCACTATTATTTTTATCTTTACAAAGTAAAAATAAAAGCCCTAAAAAAGATTTGTATTTCTTTTTTTCGTATATTTGTGGCAATGAAAAAAGCAATACGTGGCATAGCTATCTTGATGAGTTTTATTTTTCTACTCAACACCTTGCTTAGTGGGATCTACCTCTCATATTTCTTAGTAAGCAAGCGAGATTTTGTTGCTGCCTATTGTCAAAACCAAGCCCAACCTGAGCGCCATTGTGAGGGCGCTTGTAAGTTCGCTCAAGTAACCAAAGAGACTTCTGATACCCCTCTCACAGAGAAAAAAGCAATATTTCTGCCTGAGAGTTTCTTCCAAGAAATACCTATACTTATTTATAACAAAACCTTTCT
>ERZ772910.706-NODE-706-length-18642-cov-3.924625_pt1 | contig 18642 bp, 17 predicted proteins | sample MGYA00511357_ERZ772910 | MGnify/ENA primary metagenome ERZ772910 (study PRJEB29015, sample SAMEA2738096) | human oral metagenome | biome: human oral; feature: human-associated habitat; material: saliva | place: China | collected 2193 ... | reverse complement strand
TATACCGTATACGTATTCCTAGAAGCGTATTTAATCATATTGATATGCTTCTAAGGAAAGATGGATGCACATATCTGTATAATTAATAGGGGCGTAAGCCTCTATTTTTTTTTGAGAAAATTTTTAAAAATTAGTATTGCATATAGTAAATAGCTATGCTATAATTACTTTAGATTGAGATGCTGGTGCAGATGTTGACAAGCTGCCAGCAGCCCTCGCACGGACAGAGAAGCAAGGATACTTGTAATCGTTCCCGTTGATTTTATCAGGATGCTGTAAAAGGCAAAGCGAGTAGGCGTACGATCATTTCGAGAAGTCAAAAGCTAACAAAGCGTGGTCGGAATAATAGACGCTCCTGTGGAGAATAACCTATCAGACAGCTCTTTGGCAAGGGTGTGAAAAACTTGATAGGAAAGCCAAACAATCCGATTCGTAGTGAAGAGATTAAAATCTCGTATAACACGCTATGTTGAACAAGTAGCCCAATCTACGTTTGAAGATAATTCTTTCCGAATGGCATTTATTCAAAAAGAAAAATCCGAAAGCGGGTGAAAGTTAGAGGTTTCAAGCCTCTTGTCTCAACGGGCGGCGGCGTTTGAGTCGTTGTCGGGCTTAACTGCATTAGGGTAGCTCCTTAATGCACGGGTTAAGTTCGGGCATGGCCGAAGATGATGAGTCGGATGATTGTAGGGTGAACAAAAGCCCCTCAATCTTTTTTTTGTTGCAAAAATGCATCAAATATTGTATAATTTTTGTGGCAAAAGATGGTTGTACTATATACATGGTCTTTAAAGAAGGTGCGAAAGCATCTTCTTTTTTTCTTGCTTTATTTTAAAATATGCTTTATAATACTAATATATTTAAAGTTTGATTTGGTAGTTAGATTAAATAGTCAGATTTTAAAGTTGAAACACAGGGTGCAACCCGTTTATATAAATTTTACAGCAAGCCGAGAGGTTTGTTCTTTTAGTTTTCAGATATGCCGTTAGGTATATCTTTTTGTATATAAAATTATTGTTTGTGACAAAGGAGAAGCAAAATAGATAAGTTAAATAAGAGAATAAGGGAATTTGCAGAAGAAAATAGCCTATATATCATGGGTCATTACAACAGAGATCAGTATGCTAAAAAGCATGCTGATAGAGAGGTGGCATACTACAGCATTTTCACCGAGACAGACATCTTGATCGGAAAGATTCAGCCAAGCTGTTCTTATGAACATTTCCTAGAGAAGATAGCATCAAAAGCTATCTCAAAGGCAGAGCGTTTCCGTGATCTAGTAAATGAGCTAGAGGAAGAAAATTGTTATAGAGAGCTTAGCGAAGATGCTCTCGCAGATGAAATTTAAAAGGAGAAAATAAAATGAAGAAGAAAACAGTAAGAGCAGCATTTCTTGGAATAGCTAATGACTATGGTCATCTGTTATACCAAGAAGTCGAAGGAGAACAAAGATATATCCTCTCTATGGAGGATGGTCTTTATTTCTCTTATAACAACGACTGGATGGACGATAAATATGATCCATCCACTAGAATGGACCAAGTTCTCGTAGTAAATGGCTACGAGGATTATGACTTTGCGGAAAGTGGGTGGATGTAATGTCCTTCCCAAGCAGAGAAAAGGTCGAAGAATTAAGAAGCAGGTTTACTAGGGGTTCAAAAATCCGCTGTATTCGCATGGTTGACGAACCAAGGATGACTGGAGCGGATGGAATCATTGACCACGTTGATGATGCTGGTCAAGTTCATGTAAATTGGGGTGGTGGCTCGTCTCTGGCGCTTAATCCAGAGATTGATGACTATTATCTTTATTAAAGGAGATTGAAATGAAAAACATTCTAAAGAAGATGAGCGAAAGATCGCTTAAGCTTGTAAGGAACGTCATGATTATGTTATGCATTATTATGGTAATGACGGCTCTATCTATTTATGATGGGCCAGTGCTGGCAATCATTGCTATATTAACCACAGTTGGTGGATTCTGCTGGATAACAGCAGTAGTAGATTTCGCTATCCACCAAGAGCTTGAAAGTAGAAAATAGTTGAGAGCTTTGTAAATCTTTAAAATTATTATTAAGATAAAAAGGAGAAAAAGAAATGAAAAAGTTTACTTTTGGCCTTTGCGAAGGCAGACATGAGATCCCTGTAGATGAGTATATCTTCGGTACTGTTATCGAAGACCCTACTGATACAGAGGGTTTAGCAGTAAAGGCTGCTAACGTTTTTGCTTCAAACGATATTGAAGCTGGTGACGAGGTAGAAATATATGTAACTGGACTTACGGTTGCTCTAATTGCGGCTATTGTTGCTGTAAAGGAGATCGGAGCGACTGTAACTCTCTATCATTTTGATAGAGAGACTGGCTCGTATTTCCCTCAGTTGGTATAAAAAAGCCCAAACGGGCTTTTTTTATTTTAAAGGTATTGGAAATGTGTAATAAGTATGATATAATATAGTTGTTGATGCGGCATAGCACAACGGTAGTGCAGCGGGTTTTGATCCCGCTTGTCTGAGTTCGACTCTCAGTGTCGCCGCCAAGGGCGAAATGCCCTGCCGAAGAACCTCGCCTGTGAGTGCTAATAGGCGTTAGGGTAGGCACATGGGATAAGCGGCAAATCCCTCATGGAAGGCAAAAAACGGTAAGCACGCCGCATTCCCTTCTGGCCGCATATATGGGAGATTAGCTCAGTTGGTAGAGCATACGGCTTTTAACCGTAGAGTCCTGAGTTCAAGTCTCAGACGGGTCACCAATATCAGGATGTAGCTCAGTTTGGTAGAGTGCCTCATCTGGAGTGAGAATGCCGCAGGTTCAAATCCTGCCATCCTGACCAATTATTAATAGGGTCGCTTCGGCGGCTCTATTCTTATAAGAAAGGAGAAAAAGATGATTAAAGTGAAAACTAATGAAAAAGGTTATATTGTTGTAACTGATAACGATAAGCCAGTAAAGAAGGATGATGCAATCAAGGTAATTGGGAATATCCTAGATAACTGCGTTGATCAGAAAGAAAGAGATTTTCTTGGTAATTGCCTCGTTAAAATCAATAACGGACAGTATTATGAGGGCGAAATATAATGATCTACTTTGACATGGACGGCGTGCTTGCTAAGTATTACACTCTGGAAGAACTAGGCGATCTAAGCAAAATAAATAAAAAGGGGTATTTCAGGAATCTACCTCCTATCGAAAGAGGGGTCGAGCTTCTAAAGACAATAGCAGAATATGTGGATGTTGGGATATGCAGTGCGGTTCTATCCGAAAAGATCAATCCGTATGCCAGAGAAGAGAAGCTTGATTGGCTAAACGAGCATATTGGAAGAGACTATATAGCTTCGATTATCTTCACGCCGTGCGTTGGAGAAAAGGCTAAGTTCGTTCCGACATTTTCAAAATCTGATGTCCTTATTGACGATCAGCTTGATAATGTGCTTGATTGGAAGAAGAAGGGCGGTAAGGCATTTCTTTTTAGTGCGGATAAGGTAATCCCAGATGTTAGTACCGCCAACAGGCTTCACGCTGGTATGTCTGTAGAGCAGATGGTGGCTATATTAAAGATGTTCTCTTGACGAAAGTAATTTTAAAGGGTAAAATAACATCATAGGGATTTAGGTTTACCGAATTTACGCTTGTGGAGATCATGATAGGATGCATGAAATAGCGTTTGAGAGCCTTGTAAATCAACCCGCTGGCTTAGCCTTCGTGGGTTCGAAAACCAAGCAATAAATATTCTCATGGTCGTTGAAACAAGAAGCTCGTTTTAGAGCATTCCTTCTCCTTTTTATGGGGCGTAACAGCCCGTAATAACATGCATTTTGAGGGCTAAAAATGGCCCTCGTTTTTATTTTGTTCTATTGGAAAAAATAGACCAATATGCTATAATTAATAGGGGGTAATTCATGTTTACACATTTACATTTACATTCATATTACTCAATACAAGATGGTCTTTCTAGCATTAAAGATATTGTATCTAAAGTAAAAGAACTAGGCCAAACCTCTTGTGCTTTAACTGATCATGGGAATATGTTCGGCGTTGTTAAATTCTACAAGGAGTGCAAGGCTAATGGCATTAAGCCAATCATAGGCTCTGAGGTATATGTAGCAGAAAGAACAATGCATGATAAAACAAATGATGTTAAACCTATTATTGGGTGCGAAGTTTATGTAGCACCCGGTAGTAGGTTTGATAAGGTTTTGGATAAAAGTGTTAAATACAATCATTTGATTTTACTTGCTAAAAATATGACTGGTTATAAAAACCTAATGGAAATTGTTTCAGATGCTTACACAGAGGGTTTTTACTATAAGCCAAGAACAGACATAGAGCAGCTTAAAAAACACAGTGAGGGTCTTATATGCCTTAGCGCATGCCTTGCTGGTAGAGTGCCAAGACTTCTACTTGATGAGAAGTATGAAGAGGCTAAAGCAGAAGCTATTGAGATGAGTAATATCTTTGAGGATTATTACCTTGAGGTTCAAAATCACGGACAGGAAGAAGATAAGGTAGTCATAGAGGGAATTAAAAGAATATCAGAGGAAACTGGTATTCCTATGGTTGCAACCAATGATGCTCATTATGTAAATAAGGATGATTGGAAGGCTCACGAAGCACATATATGTATTGGCCGAGGACAGAGGCTTGCCGATCCAGCTCATTTTACTTATCCAACTCACGAATTTTACATTAAATCAGAAGATGAAATGAGGGAACTTCTTCCCGAAGAGGCTTGTGATAACACAAATAAAATAGCCGATCTCTGCGATTTTGAAATGGAATTCCATAACTACCACATCCCTAAGTTTCCAATTCCTGATGGTTTTGATACAGAGGAATCATACTTCGAGCATTTATGCTATGAAGGATTTAATAAGCTCTACGGAGACAATAAAGATCTTAAAGAAAAGCTTGATTTTGAGATTAATACAATTAAAGAAATGGGATATGTTGGATATTTCCTAATCGTGCAAGACTATATAAATTATGCTAAAGCTAATGGTATTCCCGTAGGACCAGGTAGAGGATCTGCTGCTGGAAGTATTGTTTCGTACTGCCTAGGTATAACAGCCCTTGAGCCAACCAAATACGATCTTATCTTTGAGAGATTTTTAAATCCAGAGCGTATTAGCATGCCCGATATAGACGTGGACTTCGACCCTACAAGGAGAAAAGAGGTTATTGACTATGTAGCTAATAAGTACGGACAGGAAGCTGTGTGTCAAATATGCACATTCGGCACAATGCAAGCCAAAGCTGCGGTTAAAGATGTAGCTAGAATCATGGATATGGACTATAGAGAGGCTAATACGTTATCTAAAATGATTCCAGAAAAAATGTCTTTAAAGGAGGCTCTTGAATATAGTGATGAACTAAAACTCAAATATGATCACGATCTACTTGCCCAAAAGGTAATAGATATGGCGATTAAGCTGGAAAATGTTCCAAAGAGCGTTGGAACTCATGCAGCAGGGGTAGTTATATCTAGTGAGGCAGTTAAACACTTTATCCCAATCATGGCATCAAAAGATGGCGTTGCAACAATGCACGATATGAATGAGGTTGAGGAACAGGGCGTGCTTAAGATGGACTTCCTAGGACTCAGAAACCTTACTGTCATTAATGATACGATTAAACTTGTAAAAGAAAACAAGGGAATAGATATTGATATTAATAATATACCTCTTGATGATGCTGATGTTTATAATATGATTGCTAAGGGTAAGACTGTCGGAGTGTTTCAGCTTGAATCTAAAGGCATTAGAGATGCACTAAAGAAGATGCAGCCAGCTTGCTTTGAAGATATAATTGCGGGTATTTCGCTTTATAGACCAGGACCAATGGAATACATCCCAGAGTATGTAAAAAACAAGAAAAATCCAAGCAAAATTCAGTATAAAACGGAGGTTCTTAGACCTATTCTTGACGTTACATATGGGGTAATGGTTTACCAAGAACAAGTAATGAATATTGTTAGATCGCTTGCTGGTTATTCTTTTGGTAGATCTGATCTGGTTAGACGCTATATGTCTAAAAAGAAGATGGATAAGATGCTTGAAGAAAAGGAGTATTTTATCAATGGAAAAACAGATGAAAATGGGAATGTTGAAATTAAGGGCTGCGTGAGAAATGGCATATCAAAGAAAGTAGCCTCTGAGATATTTGATCAGATGACTAGCTTCGCTGAATATGCTTTTAACAAATCACATAGTGCTTGTTACACCTTAAATGCGTATAGAACTGCGTATTTAAAGTTTTATTATCCTCTAGAATATATGGTATGTCTTTTAAATTCGGTTATAAACTTTGAAAGACAATTTTTCCAATATTTCCAAGAAATAAAGAAAATGGGTATAAAAATATTACTACCAAGTGTAAATTATAGTATTTATAAAAATAGCACAGAGAATGGGTGTATGAGAATTGGTTTATCTCAAATCAAGGGATTTAATAGATTACTAGCTAATGATATCCTTGAAGAAAGAAGAAATGGTTTATTTAAAAGTATTAAGGAATTTTTAGAAAGACTTAAAAATTCTAAAAACATTAGTATGCCATCTGTTGAAAATTTAATAAAATCTGGAGCTTTTGATGAAATTGATAAAGATAGATCAGAACTATTAAATAGTTTTGGAAATCTATATACTCAGATAGTATCAAAAAGTAAAAATGAATTATCTGGACAGCTTTCTCTAATATCTTCAGATTTTATGCAAGAGAACTTCTCAAAATCTGATAAATATTCTAAAGATGAAATGTTATATTTTGAAAAGGAAGTTTTAGGATTTTATATATCTTCTCATCCATTAGATGATTATAAAAATTATATAATAACTAACAATAGTATGAAGTTATTAGATTTAAAAGTTTTAGATAAAGGTATATACAAGACTATAGTTTATGTTAATTCTGTTAAAACAAGAAGAAATAAAAAGAATATTATGTTAAAGACTGTTAATGTAGAGGATTTTTCAAGTAGCATTGAATTGTTAGATGTAAAGGATTTAGATATTCATAAAGGACAAATATATGAAATTTATATAAAAATATCAGTAAATTCCTTTGGAAATACTAATTACACTATAATAGATGCTAATGAAATTAATGAAATATATTCAAAAAAATTGTACATTAAATTGAATATTTTAGATATAAATTCAAAAAAAATATTGAGTGATTTATCAGAAAAATATAAAGGATATAATCAAGTTATCCTCTATATTTTAAGTGAAGATAAAACTTTAAAGCTAGACAATAAATTTGATTTAACTAATAAAGATTTAATAAAAGACTTAGAGAATATTTTTGGGAAAGATAAATTTCTTATTAATTGATGGAGGGATATTTTGAAAAAAATTGCAATTCTAACTAGTGGAGGAGATTCCCCAGGAATGAATCCCGTTATTAGAGCTGTTGTAAGAACATGTATATATCATGGAATTAGAATATATGGAATAAGATTTGGATATGATGGACTAATTAAAGGTGATATTTTTGAAATGAATGTATCTAGTGTTGCCGATATAATCCAAAAAGGTGGAACTATTTTAGGAAGTGCTAGAAGTAAAGAATTTTTAACGATTGAAGGACAAGAAAAAGCACTTAAAAATTTACAAGATTTTGAAATAGAAGGACTAGTTGTTTTGGGTGGAGATGGAACTTTTAGAGGTGCCAATGTATTAAGTAGACGTGGAATTAAGACAATAGCAATACCTTGTACTATAGATAATGACATGGGGTATACTGATTACACAATTGGATTTTTTACATCTGTTAATACAGTAATTGAAGCAATTTCGAAGCTTCGTGACACATCTTCTTCTCATGGAAGAGCTAATATTTTAGAAGTTATGGGAAGAAAATGTGGAGATATTGCTCTAAATTCTGGTTTAGCTGGTGGAGCTGAAAGTATTATAGTTCCAGAAGTAGAATTTGATATAAATAAAGTATGTAATAAGATTATATGTGGAAGAAAAAGAGGAAAATTACATCATATAATCGTATTAACTGAGGGTATATTAAGTCCTTATGAGCTAAAAAGACAGATACAAGAAAAAGCAAAAATTGATACAAGAGTTACAGTTTTAGGACACATTCAAAGAGGAGGGACTCCAAGCTCAATTGATAGAATTATAGCTAGTCAAATGGGAAGTGTTGCTGTTAAATTGTTATTACAAGATAAAACAGATTTAGCATTATCTTTTAAAAATAATCAAGTTGAGTATGTGCCTATAGAAGAAGCTGTTTCAAGTAAAAAAATATTTAATAAAAGTATGTATGATATAGTTGATGAACTATCAATTTAGGAGAATAATATGAAAAAAACAAAAATTATATGTACAATTGGACCAGCATCTGATTCAGTTGAAAATTTAAAAAAATTAATGCTTAGTGGAATGAATATTTGTAGATTAAATTTTTCACACGGAAGTCAAGAAGAACATAAAGTAAGAATAGATAATATAAAAATAGCGAGAGAAGAATTAGATATTCCTATAGCAATAATGTTAGACACTAAAGGTCCAGAAATTAGACTTGGTAAATTTAGTGTTGATGAAGTTGAATTAAAGACTGGTGATATATATACTTTTACAATTGATGAAGCATTAGGTAATCATGAAATTTGTTCTGTTTCATATAAATTATTACCTAATGATGTTAAAGTAGGTGGAACAATATTAGTTGATGATGGATTAGTTGAAATGGAAGTGATTTCAAAAACTGATAAAGAAGTAAAATGTTTAGTAAAGAATAACGGAATAATAAAGAGTAATAAAGGAGTTAATATTCCTAATGAAATTATTCATTTACCATCTATTACTGAAAAGGATAAATCAGATATTCTATTTGCAATAGATAATGATTTAGATTTTATTGCAGCATCATTTGTTAGGAAACCTGAAGATGTTTTTGAAATTAGAAAAATTTTAGATGAAAAAAATTCAGATATTAAAATAATTTCAAAAATTGAGAATCAAGAGGGTGTTGAAAATATTGATAAAATTATAGAAGCATCTGATGGAATAATGGTTGCTAGAGGAGATTTAGGAGTAGAAATCAAGACAGAATTTATACCAAAAATTCAAAAAGAAATTATTAGAAAATGCAATCTAATTGGAAAACCAGTAATAACTGCTACACAAATGTTAGACTCAATGATTAGAAATCCAAGGCCTACAAGAGCAGAAGTAACAGATGTTGCTAATGCTATTATAGATGGTAGTGATTGTGTGATGTTATCTGGTGAAACAGCAGCAGGTAAATATCCAATTGACGCAGTTAAAGTTATGAATAATATTGCTACAACAACTGAAAATTCATTTGATTTTCAAAATAGTATAAAAAATAAAAATAGAAATGATAGTTTGAATATAATGAATTCAATTAGTTTATCTACAAAGGAAATTGCTGAAAATTTAAAAGCAAAAGCTATAATTTGTGCTACCGCTTCTGGTATTACTCCAATTGCAATTTCAAAGTTTAGACCGTTTGTAGATATTTTAGCTGTTACTTATTCTGAAAAAGTTAGAAGAAAATTGCAAGTATATTGGGGAGTAACTTCTCTAATTTCTCAAAAGTCAGAGCATACAGATGAGGTTATTGAACGTTCAATTTCAACTGCGCTAAATGCAAATTATATTAATGATGGTGATACTGTTGTGTTAACAGCTGGAATTCCAGTAGGAGTTGCAGGAACAACAAATTTAATTAAAGTTCATACAGTTGGAAAAATACTTATAAAAGGTATTGGAGTTGGAAAAGAATCTATTACTGGAAAATGTTGTATTATAAATAATATAGATGATTTAAGTAATAAATTAAAAGATGGAGATATTATTGTATCTAAATTTACTGATAGAGAGTATGTAGAATATATAGATCGAGCTTCTGGAATAATTGTTGAAACAGGTGGACTAACGTCACATGCAGCTATTATTGCTTTACATTTTAATATTCCTACAATAATAGGAGCAGAAAATGCTAATAATGTAATAAAAGATGGCCAAATTGTAACAATTGATACTGTTGGTGGATTAGTTTATGATGGAGATGTTAAAGTTTTATAATTTTACTTTATTTTAAATATGTGATATTATAATACATAGTTTAAATAAGGAGAAAATATTTTGATAAAATATAAAGATTTACCAAAAGAATTTCAAAATGATGCTGTAAAAAAGTATTATGAAATAGTTTCTAGAAAGAAAATTAGTTTATTGTTTAAGAGAATATTTGATATAATTTTTTCTATTTTAATTTTATTGATTTTATTTATTCCAATAATTATAATTTCTATAGCAATTAAATTAGATTCGAATGGAAGTGTGTTTTATAGACAGGTAAGAGTAACACAATATGGCAAAAAATTTAGAATTTTCAAGTTTAGAACAATGGTTACAAATGCAGATAAAATTGGTACTCTTGTAACAGTAAAATCAGATGCTCGTATTACAAAGGTTGGAAAATTTCTAAGAAAATATAGATTAGATGAATTTCCTCAAATTTTTAATATATTAATAGGTGATATGAGTTTTGTTGGAACAAGACCAGAAGTTACAAAATATGTCGAAAAATATTCAGATTATATGTATGCAACTTTGCTATTACCTGCAGGACTTACTTCATATTCTAGTATAAATTATAAAGATGAAGATGAAATTATTTCAGAACATTTGAAAGATAATGAAAATATAGATGATATATATGTAAATTATATTTTACCTGATAAAATGAAATACAATATTGAATATATTGAAAGATTTTCATTTTTATATGATATAAAAATAATGTTTAAAACATTTTTTTCGGTATTTTTAGGAGGAAAAAATAATGAAGGTTAGTATTGGTGTAGTTGCTTTAAATGAAGAAAAGACTTTACCTTCTCTTTTTGAGGACTTTAAATTGCAGACTTATCCTCATGATAAAATTGAAATTATTTTAATAGATGGTCTTTCATCAGATAATACAAAGAAAATTATGCAAGACTTCAAAAATGATAATGATTTTGTAGATATAAAAATTATAGATAATCCTAAAAAAATACAATCTGCTGGTTGGAATTTGGTAATAAATAATTTTTCTGGAGATGTATTAGTAAGAATTGATGCTCATTCATCCATTCCAAAAGATTTTATAGAAAAAAATGTTAAAAATATTGAATCCGGTGAATATGTTTCTGGAGGAAAAAGACCTAATATAATAGATGAGGATACTCTATATAAAAGAATGTTATTAGAAGCTGAGTCTTCTATGTTTGGAAGTGGTATTGCTCCATTTAGGAATACTTCTGGGAAAAAATATGTTAAATCAATGTTTCACTCTATGTATAAAAGAGAAGTATTAGAAAAAGTTGGTTTGTTTAATGAAAAACTATTAAGAACTGAGGATAATGAATTTCACTATAGGATTAGAAATGCAGGATATAAACTTTGCTATGATGATGATATTGTATCGTATCAACATACTAGAAGTTCTCTTTCTAAAATGATTAAACAAAAAAAAGCTAATGGAATGTGGATAGGTCTTACTACTGCAGTTTGTCCTGAGTGTTTGAATTTATATCATTATATACCATTTGCTTTTTTGGTATCATTGTTTATTTCAACTATTGCATTGTTTTATACTAAATATTTATTTATTTTAGTATTTGGTTCATATCTTATAGTTAATATTTTAATGTCATTGAGTTCAATATTTAAAGGAAAATTTAATCCATACAATCTATTACTGCCGATTGTTTTTTTTCTTTTACATATTAGTTATGGATATGGTACATTGATAGGATTTTTAAAAATTCCATCATTTTTAAAAACATATAATAAGGAGGACTAAAAAATGATTTATGCAGGAATTCTTGCTGGAGGAATTGGTAGTAGAATGAATATTTCTAATATGCCAAAGCAATTTCTGAATATTGGAGATAAACCTATTATAATTCATACAATTGAAAAGTTTTTATTATCTAATAAAATAGATAGAATTTATGTTGGAGTTAATCCTGATTGGAATTCTTATCTAGTTGATATTATTGAAAAAGATTATAATTATTTATCAGAAAAAATAATAGTTGTGGATGGAGGAAAAGATAGAAATTCAACAATTATTAATATTATTTCAGCTATTGAAAAAAATAATGGTTTAACAGACGATGATATTTTAATTACACATGACGCAGTTAGACCTTTTGTATCAATTAAAATGATAGAAGAAAATATAGAAAATTGTAAATCTTATAATATTATTGATACTGTTGTACCAGCATTTGATACTATTGTAGTTTCTGAAGATGGTAATTTTATTTCATCAATTCCAGATAGAAAAATAATGTTTCAAGGACAAACGCCTCAAACATTTAGAATTAATAAATTTATGGAATATTATAGTAAATTAACAGATGAAGAAAAGAATATTTTAACTGATGCATGCAAAATATTTGTTTTAAATGGAGAAAAAGTATTTCTTGTTAATGGAGACTTTTCAAATATAAAAATTACAACAGTAACAGATTTGAAGATTGCTAAAGCTATGCTTATGGAGAATTTAAATGATTAATAGAATTTTTCAATTAATAAAACCAGGATTTATTTCCGTAAAATATATTGATGAAAGTTTTTTGGGTGATAAAGTAATTGTTAAACCTTTATATGTTTCATTATGTCATGCTGATCAAAGATATTATCTTGGAAAAAGAGATCCTAAAGTTTTAGAAAAAAAATTACCAATGGCCCCAATACACGAGGCATGTGGTGAAGTAGTTTTTGATCCTACAAATACTTTTAATGTTGGAGATAAAGTATCTATGATACCCAATACTCCTCCTGAAGATTATGATGAAAGTTTTTATGAAAATTATGTAAAAGGATCATATTTTCTTTCAAGTGGTCATGATGGATTTATGAGAGAGTTTGTAAAAATTTCACCAAATAGACTGGTTAAGTTTAATGATATAGATCTTTCTGTTGCTTCAATTTTAGAATTTATTTCAGTTGGCTTTCATGCTTTTGATAGATTCGAAAAAAATAGTAGTAATGATAAAGAGACTATTACAGTATTTGGGAATGGAAGTCTTGGATTTATAATGGCTAATGTTCTAAAATATAAATTACCTAATAGTAAAATAGTTGTAGTTGGTAGAAATTTAGAAAAATTGAAGATGTTTTCATTTGTTGATCATGTTTATTCTAGTGATGATATCCCTACAGATTTTTATACAAATCATGCATTTGAGTGTGCTGGTGGACCAGGTAGTGAGGATGCAATAAATAGTATAATTAAATACATTAAACCCCAAGGATCTGTTATGCTTATGGGTGTTAGTGAAAATAAAGTAGCTATTAATACTAGAGATATATTAGAGAAAGGATTAACATTAATTGGATGTTCTAGATCAGGAAGAAAGGATTTTATAGAAGCGGTAAAAATGCTTGAAAATAAAAAAATACAAAATAGATTTAAAACTATTGTTTTTGAAGATGATGAAATAAAGAATATTGATGATATTCATAGATTTTTCAAAAATGACTTAAATACACCTTTCAAGACTGTTGCAAAATGGAATATTTAATTTAATATAATTTATAAAGATATGGAAGAAATAAATTTAAGAGAGTTACAACTAAAAAGTTTAGAAATGGGTAAATATTTTGTTTCTTTTTGTGAAGAAAATAAGTTGCTTTGTTATCTATGTGGTGGTGGAGCAATAGGTAGTTTAAGACATTCTGGATTTATACCTTGGGATGACGACTTAGATTTTTTTATGCCAAGAGAAGATTATGAAAAATTAGCCTTACTATGGAACGAAAAGGCAAATACAAAAAAATATTCACTTGTTAAAGCAAATGAAAATTTAGTTGATCATAATTTGTTTATTACTATTAGAGATAATGATACTACAGCAATTAAACCTTATCAGAAAGGTTTAGATATTAGTCATGGTGTTGCGTTGGATATAATACCACTTGATGGATGTCCTTCTGGAGATTATCAACGAAAATTTCAGTTAATGTGGGGGCTAATTTATTCTTTATTTTGCGCTCAAGTTTTACCTGAAAAGCATGGTGGTTTTAAGAAAAAGGTATCCAAAATTTTACTATCTATATTTAAATCAAAAAAAATAAGATATAAGATATGGAAAATAGCAGAGAAAAAAATGACTAAGTATAAATTTAAAGATTCAGATTATATAACTGAATTATGTTCGGGACCATATTATATGAAAAAAAAATATAAAAAAGAATGGTTTATTGATAAAATATATGTTGATTTTGAAGATACAAAAATGCCCATTCCAATAGGATATGATGGTTATTTAAAAACTGCTTTTGGGGATTATATGACATTACCACCTAAAGAAAAGCAATTACCTCATCATGATTTACTTTTCTTAGACTTAAATAATGGATACATCAATTATAAAGAACTTTGGAAATAAGGTGATTAAATGAATAAAAAAAGAGTTTTGTTTTTTTTATGGTCTTTTTCTTTAGGAGGAGGAGCAGAAAAAATATTATCAACTATTGTTAATAATCTGGATCCAGAAAAATATCAGATTGATATTCTTGAAATAGAACATTTTGATAAAGGATATGAACCTATTAGCAATAGTATAAGAATATTGAAACCTTGGCAAGATTATAGACAATCAAAGTTAAAAAGGGCTATTCTATGGAGAATAAGAAAGTTCTTTCCTGGGTTAGTAAGAAAATTAATGGTTAAAGATAAATATGATATTGAAATTTCATTTACTATTATAAATCCCCCTTTTGTATATTCAAAAGATGATAATGTAAAAAAAATTGCATGGATCCATGGTAGTATTGAAGATTTTATCAATGATAGTAAGAAAAGAAATAGTCATAGAGAACACTTGAAAAATGTTGATAAAATAATTTCGGTATCTGAAAAAACTAGAGAATCAATAATTTCAGTATATCCTGAATACAAAGATAAAGTTATTACAATTTATAATGGATATGATTTTGAATGTATAATGGATAAGTCAAAAGAAGATATTGATTTTAAAATTGAAAATAATTCAATTTGTGTAATTGGAAGAATTGAGAAATTAAAAGGCTCTTTAGATGTTTATGAAACAATTAAAAGATTACACATTGAAAAAAATAAAAAATATCATTTATATTTTATAGGTTCAGGTGATTTAGAGTCACGTTTAAAAGAGTTGACAGCTAAAGATGGTTTAGATAAATATATACATTTTTTAGGATATCAAAAAAATCCGTATAAGTATATAAAAAGAATGGATTTAATGTTATCAATGTCAAAACAAGAAGGTTTTTCGGGGGCAATCGTTGAAGGTTTGGCTTTAGGAGTACCTTTTATATCAACAGATGTTGGTGGCATTAAAGAATTATCAAATAATGGTAAATTTGGAAAAATAATTTATTCTACAGATGATGCTTGCAATCATATAATTGATTTTTTCGAAAATAAAAAAGAGATTAATTATTCTGAAATGTCAAGTTATATATCTAAATTTACTATTCCTGAACAAATTAAAAATGTAGATGAATTATTAGATTAGTGGAGATAATTATATGAATATTAGTTTTAAAAAAATTTATTCTTTAGTTACAGCATTATCTTTTATATTTACATTATTGCTTGGTATATGTTATTTATATACAGATAGACTAGATGTATTGTTATTTACACTATTATCATTTTTTGTAAGTTTGATTATATTTTGTTTTACTGATATAAAATATTATATAATACATGTATTTTTCTATATTACTATATTTATTTTTTTGGTTTCTAGACCAACTATAGATTATTTAAGAGAATACAGTTTTAACACTTATCAGAAAGATGCTTATATTTTTTCGTTTATAGTTGTGATGATTTCTCTTTTAGGTTTATTTATAGGAGGATTAATTTCTAGATCGCTGATTGATACAAAGAAGAGTAATAATCTAATTATCACTGAAAAAAAAGATAAAACTATATGGTTAAAAAATGTTAGGATAGTTTCTCTTGCTGTATATATGTTAACATATCCTTTTTATGTAATAAGATTAATAGAAAGGTTAATATTTAAACTAAATACTGATTATTACACTTATTATGCAGAGTTTAAAAGCAGTTTGCCATATTTTACATATATTCTATCAGTTTTTACTGTATATTCAATGTGTATTTACTTGGCATCTAAACCGAATAAAAGAAATGCAACCATAGTATTATTAAGTAATTTGTTTGCGAATTCAATCTATTTAGTAATTGGAACAAGAAATCCATTTATTTTAACTCTTATATTTTCATTTATTTACTATTTTATAAGAGGACAGGAAGATATTAGGAACAAATGGATTGGTTTAAAAGAGAGATTAGTTATATATACAAGTATCCCAATAATAGTTGTTGGAATGGGACTTTTAAATTATATTAGAGATAATTTATCTGTTTCTACTTTTAGATTTTTTGACATTTTTGTAGATTTTATATACAAACAAGGAACAAGTTTTGGAGTATTAGCTAGAGGTTTTCTATATAATAGTAATATTGCAGTAAGAAGTTTTACTAATTTTACATTTGGACCAATAATTGAATATTTTACTCATGGTAACCTTGGTTTGTTACTATTTAATACAACACCTTATACAGCAACAACAAATAGTATAGAATTTGGTATTAGAAGTAATAGCTACTCTCATAATATATCATATATTGCAATAAAAGATGATTACTTACAAGGACATGGATTAGGAAGTAGTTTTATAATGGAAAATTATACTGATTATGGTTTTATAGGTGTATTTTTATTTAGTATGTTTTTAGGATTTTTGTTTATTAGAATGTTAAATGTTTCATATAATAACAAAACTTTACCGTTTATTTGTACATTAATTATACTTAATAATTTATTCTTTATGCCTAGAAGTAGTTTTTCTGAAAGCTTTTCAATTCTATTAACATTCCAATATTGGTTTTTAATAGTTTTGATCTTTGTAGTAGCAAAATTAATATCGAAGGATAATTCGTATACAATTTATAAAATTAAGGAGATTTGATATGTTTGAAAATTATTCAATAGGAGATTTATTTTCCAATATTTACAAAAAAAGATTGTTGAATATTATTACATTTATAGTTTTAAGTATTGCTTTGGTTTGTCCATTAGTTTTGAAAACAATAAATAAAAAAACTGTAACTAAGGAAGGGGTAAAATATTCCACTTATGTTTCTTATAAAATTACAGCACCTGAAAATGATAATATAAATTGGATTTATAGTAGAAGAGGATTTTCTGATTTTTATGAAAAATTATTGACTTTAAATCTAAATGGAGCGTATTTATTTAATGATGTTAGTGATGAAGATTTAAATCAAATGGCTAAAGAATTAGATACATCTGCTACTACTCTAAAAAATTCTAATTTTGATTATTGGGATAAAAAAGTTGTGATAAATTATATTTCAACAAATTTAGGAGTTTCTGCAAAAATATTAACTCCTAGTAAATTAGTTAATGATTTAATTGAAAAAAAGTTTGATGAATTAATAAATAAATATAAAAATGTATATAACGATGTAACTATAGAGAAACTTGAATCTAATTATTCTAAAGAGTTAAGCTCAAAAGAAAATGTTAATTCAGGTTATAGTTTAAAAAAACTAGTAATAAAAGTTGTTGCAATAGAAATTGCTATATTAATTTTAGTCGCATTAATGAATTTTATTATATATATATTTAATCCAACTATGAATAGAGAAGGTGATTATAGAAAATATAATATAAAATTTGTTCAAGAAATAAAAAACAATATGAAGACATTACATAACATTTTGTTGGGTGCATTTGCACTTATGGCTGTGGCATGCGGAAGCGATAGCAAAGGAAGCGACCCCGTTGTAGAGCCTCGTCCAACCACACCAACCGCTCTAAAAACTGTTCATTTAGGCTTAAGCAATGCCGAAATTGCCAACCCCGAACGTGGTTTCTATAATTTGTTAGAAACCAATTCTACCGATCCCGTTACCTTACAAGCTCTTAAAAAGATAAGAAATGACGGTAAAACATTGGTTCAGTTGGTGTATTATCTGCCCGAATATCGCACAAGTGACTTGCCAGAAAGCTTTACAACCAAAGTAGAAGCAGACCTCGACAGAGTGCGTGAGGTAGGAATGAAAGCCATTTTGCGCTTTGCTTACACAAGTGATCAAAACGGATCAGATGCTCCGATGAGCACTATTTTGCGTCATCTCGACCAAATTAAACCTATTCTACACCACAAAGTGGGAGTCATTGCTTGCGTTCAAGCAGGCTTTATAGGTGCTTGGGGCGAGTGGTATTATTCGTCAAATCATCTGAATAACACCACAGCTTACAACCAAGTGATTAGTAAGTGGCTCGAAGTGTTGCCCGAAGAGCGTTGTGTTCAGGTTAGAACGCCTAAATATAAGCAAGATTTTGTGGGCAGTAGCAATCCTCTTACCCTCGAAACTGCATTTAAAAACACTCCAATAGCACGCATTGGACACCACAACGACGCCTTTATGACCGACGAAACGAACATGGGAACGTATGAGGACATTGAAAAAGACAAGAGCTATGTGGCGCAAGATGCACTGTACTTGCCACTAGGAGGCGAAACTGCCGAACCGCCAAAGAACGTGAAGTGGGCCTCG